>Ga0123357_10005980_pt1 | contig 14703 bp, 6 predicted proteins | sample TergutEmb28metaG_FD_89873 | JGI IMG/M metagenome (GOLD analysis project Ga0123357, IMG submission 89873) | Embiratermes neotenicus P4 segment gut microbial communities from Petit-Saut dam, French Guiana - Emb289 P4 | ecosystem: Host-associated > Arthropoda: Insects > Digestive system > Gut ...
AGGAGGTGGAATGTGGGTATATGGACTGGATTGGGCTGGCCCAGGATAGAGAGAGGTGGCGGACGCTTGTGAGTGCGGTAATGAACCTTCGGGTTCCGTGAAATGCGGGGAATTTCTTGACTAACGACAAACCAGTTAGCTTCTCAAGAAGGACTCTGCATCATGGAGTAATTAAGTATTAAGAAATAAATAATTTTCAAGCGAGAAGTGGAAAAAGTGTAGGAGATCTGAGGGCTGCATAGGGAATTGACATGTACAGTGTATAAAAAGTGAAATTAATTAGTTTTTTTATTATTTTTACACTTACATTGTTGATATTGTATTATATTTTTCCTGTTTGAATGGTAACTTTGCTCTAGGCTGTAGGCCTGGAACGTATTACCCCTAAATACATATATTTCAATGTTTGCTAGAAAGAACAGATGCTATAACGAACGAGGTTTTAGAATCAATTACGTTCGTTCTAGCATACCGCACTGTATATGAAGTTAGTACAATATTCGTATCGCTTCATAATTGGGAAATAGTCACCGTATACTCTGCGACTAAAAGCCGGGGCCGCGACACAGCGTGCTACTTGCTGAGAGAGAGAGACAGAGAGACACGTAAGAACACGGGTAAAATACAAAATGGAATAATTAAGACACAACCAACTTATGGCAGAGAAACATATTTACTCACACAAATGGAAGTGAGGGTTCTCTTCTGTCTGAAGCAGTTCAAGCGGAAGGTACGAAGGTTCGTTCACTACAGTTGTCACTCGACTTAATTGTAGGACGACTTTGAGTTAGTTTAACAAGTTACCGTTTCCTGCAATGGGCATTTCCTCCGTTCAGAACAAGTAACACACTCATGCGGTAATTAATAAACTTTGTTAGTGTATTCGTACTGGGACTGAGTCAAAACTTTAAGTTAGAACACAACAGCATGAACATTTAGAGTTTTGCGCCAGACGTGTTTTAAACGTGATAATATGTAGGTATGCTTAAGCATTGTTCCTGGTCGTTGGGCTGATGGGATATGAAGTCTCGAAACCAAAACAATTGCTATTAACGTAAGGGCCATCTGTTGTACTTGACGCTGCAGTCTGTTACAAAGCATATCGGCAGTTTTGGTGGTGAATGAATAAAATATGGCTACTGAAAATTGGTTGAATTATGACATCATAAAATCGAAGTACTGAGAGAAAATCCTGTTCTAGTCCAAATCTGCCCGCACAAATCTTACATGCAGTAGCCTGGGATTAACCCCGGACCTTCGCAGTGAGAGGTCGGCGAATTTCGTCCTTACCGTCGGCTGCATTTAACGCGACGTCTCAAAAATGTTGCAATACTAAAATACACATGACCCTAAGTCATAATTCTTGGAAAAATTGAAGCTATGTTTTTACAGTGTTGGGACTGCAGACGTTTTTACACTGACGGTAAAGAGTTCGAAAAGTTGAGAATTTTCAGTGCAATAGACTGGCTAAGCAGTATTTAATTTAAAAAATTGTAAATGTAACCATAGATAACTATTTGTTATTTTGTGATTCTCCTGGGACATGTTTGGGCCTCTAGAGACCATCCTAAGAGAGAACATTTTCAAATATATACAATTTTAATAAATGCTGTCAAAGATGTGCATATATATTGAGTTAAATACGATTGTATCAATAAGTAAGTGCTAAAAATGTATGAAACTTGTATTAATTACAGGTACTTTGCATTTCTTAATAATGTAATCTTCATTTGCACTCAAATGTGTATGTCAATCCTTTCATCTTCATATTAAGGTAGTTACATCCCTGTGGTGTCTGTTGTTGTTTACGTCATAGTGGACCACTGCAGTACTCAGTGATCCACTTATAATAACAATGAATGTAATAATATATATTGACAGTGTATGTTTAACTAAGATGTGTTATTTCAACAAACAAACAAACACAGGTAATGAACCAGATCTGCAGCGGGCATCACTTTATTTATTTTACTTCCTCTAAACATGATAAAATAACAGCGTTTTCACTGCTGCCGTCCGGATTGTTTTCAGAGAAACGTCGAGAGCTCCACATTCATCCTTCTATTATCTTAGAGAAAGCAGTTCTACAGAGTCCCACTGTCAACCCGCCACAAAAGAATTAATAAAAGACAAATTTCTGAACGTTGTATTTCGTGGCTTAGGGCATGAAGCTCACCAAAATATTCTTCATTTCCAAAGCGTAACTTTAGTAAGGTTCACAATAAAAGTAAAGCCTTTATGTCCCGATTTCCAAAACTCACAAGTGTTCAACAGCATTTCCGAATACCAACCAAATAGGACAGGAAATAAAGAACATGAAGGTAAAACTACCCCATTACAGGCCTGGGCAGGCAGTTAGAGCTCCAGGAGGTTGAGGCTTCCAGAATTTTTACACAATCGGCACATGAATGTGGTAAGGTTGTCAGCCATAAGTATCGGCCGTATTTATCTCCCAGGAGATATTCCTGGCACTCATTTCTGTTACAGGCTGAGTCTACCTCAGGGCCATATTGCAGTCGGTAGGATTAAGTCATTGAAGAATCCTGATCGTAACTGCAATCTGTCTGTAGCGTAGAGCCTCTACCAACTGCGCCATCGCGTCACCCCGAAATATAGAAATTGCAGATAAAGTTCATATTCTTGTGACTCTGGCTGCGCTGCTACCCACGAAATTCAGAATCACTTAGTAACGTTTTGGTCTCTCCTGTACCGAATAAATTATCCAAATCGGACTGCTGGTGTATTAAATCCGGGAAAACTTTTATTCAATCCTGCAGTAATTTGTGGTTTTCACTACATCGATTTTGACGAAAATTACTTGAAGGTCATCTGCATCGAACCACACTCAGATCGGTCAAGACTTGAATAATGTACTGTCAGCAATTCGTTTATGTCAGCAAGTAAAGTATTCCTGCTAACGAGCCGATTTTCACGAAATTCGTGCCTGCTAGACAATTACGTGTATATAACTCAACCAAATTTCACGAAAATCCGACGAACGCATTAGGTAAAAAAACGGATGGGCAGGCGAAATGGTCTCTAGTTAAAATGTTCTCTTACACTTCGAAGGTAGGCCAAAAATAGTAAATATTTGTGTTGTAAGTAGTAAGAGTCTGTGCAACATCACGTTCTGCACATTTTGTTGCAGCAATTTCTGCAGTGTGAAAGAGTAAAATTCTACGGTACTATTGTATTATTTGCAGCATCTCAACACCATCGTAGGAATGTTGTTTTGTAAGTCCGTATGTTGTGGCAGCCCGGGTGGAGCAGTCAGCATAACGACTTTTTGGCGGTTGGAAACCGAAGAGTTGTGTTTCGATTCTCTGCATGGCAGGAGATTTTTCTCATCTGCAAAGAGTCCAGACCGACTCTGGGATCAATACAGCCTTCTGTTCGAACGGCTGTCGTGTCTTTCCCCGTAAATAAATATATCAAGTGCCTTGGCTTTCAGCAACACGAACCGATTCTTTGCATGTGGACGGGCGCCCTCGTGATCCAGCTCTATCAAACAGTAGCTACTTTAGCATATTTTACTCCATCTTATTAGGTAGCAGTATTACGAGGTTATTTAATTTGCGAAATGTTTTAGCTCCAGCTCAGCTCTCTTCCTTTGTTTTCTTGCGCTTAACGATTTGATTTCAACGTACAGCGTAACTGTCGATTTTTTTGTTTAAAAAATAGCTTCTCTTGTCGTCATGGCTTGGCGCTTCCTCAGGCTGTGGCAGAGCTGATGGCTGCCGCCTATCGGCCCTGAGGCCCACCCAGCCTCTTCCACAATAGGTACCGTATCTTTACCGGGGGTGAAGCGGCCGTCGAATGGAGTTGACCACCCCATCCTTATCTAGTGCCGGGGTTAAAGAGAGGGTAAAGCTGTGCGTCTACTCTCCCTTTGTCACTTCATGGCATGCAAAAGGGGGCTACGTGGGCGCGGGGATGGTTTTGACGTTTTGGAGAAGATAAAAACCTCTTGCCCTTCTAGAAATCGTGCCGCGATTCCTCCCTTATCTAACCCGTAGCCTAGATACTATACCTACTGAGCTATCCCGGTTAGCAGATAGGTAACTGACAAGAAAAATGAGTCGTGCACAGTTGAATGCGTTTGGAGTTAGAAGTTAGGCTAAAAACTCCTGGTCAAAAAAACTACCCATTCTGAATTTTTATAAAAAGCCACGCACTCTAACATTTTATATATGGCGCTCTCATAATTTAAACCGCAAAATAAACTAAATACACACAGAACATTTCTCATTACAACACAAAGAAAAATGAGCTTGTTGTAAAGATAATTTTTTTAATTAAGGACCTCGCGAAAAAGACAGGTAGGGCGAGTGGAAATGCATGTCCATGTCTTATTAAATTTATCCTAGGCGAAAATGCCCTCTCTAGTGAGGTTTGTTCTGAGAAGAGAAAATCTGTTCACTCTACTAGGTTGTTCAGCCTCGTCTGTGCTATATCTCCTGGCCAGGTTTTGGCAATTCTTCTTAATTACTTTCCTCGCGAGCTTGTAGTGGGTGGAGTGAAAGTCTTAGTAACAGGGTGTCTACCATTATTAGAAGATATATAGATCATATGAAGTTTGCTGCTTATGTGGCTTGTTCTTTTATCACATTCTTTCATATTCTCCTGGTTCCATTTTTTATCGTTGTATATATGATTTATATTCTGTATGCTTGTATTTAATTTTGTATATTATGTATTTTATTGTTGTGTTTATGTATTCTTATTGTTATGTATGTTCCTTTCTGGGTATTATGTTTCATGGTGTTGTTCTGTGTATTGTTTATGTGTAAATATGTACTGTACTACTGCCACTGGGTGTCAATCCAATTGCAGTTAACAAAAATATAAATCATATCATACCATATCATATCATATATCATATCACATCATATCATATATCGTATCATATCATATCATATCGTATCGTATCATATATCTGCTGGCTAGTGGTGAAAAATATGTGCAGACACAAATCGAGCATAGAGTGTTCAGTAATTATACGTAATTTTAGTCGTTCGTAGCCGAATCACATAAGTTAAAGCATTTTATAAAATGCGTGACAACGTATATATGGGAGGGTGTGTTAAAATAAACACAAAACAAATTTCTAAACAGCACAGAACATCGGCTAACTTCTCTCGCCGCATACCTTCTACCTGCAAAGTATGGATGCTCAACTGCACGCTAGAATGCATAAATTCCGATAGGAAACTGATACATGTGGACTAGACGTCATTTGGTTCTTTTTATATGAAACACAATATTTTTATTAAAGGCGTCAGACCCAACGTCTGGCCAAATACCTCTCTTCCCCCTGTCCTACCCAAGCAAGTATCTACTCCAGCACCAATTTTCGCTCGGCAGCAAATAACATACCTATAAGCTATCCACCCGTATTTTCACTACATGCTCTTTTTTAGGAGTACGCGGTGACGCATTTGGTCGAGGCATTGTGCTACGAGACGGAAGGTCGCGGGTTCGATTCCAGATGGTGTCATTGGAATTTTTCATTGACATATTCCTTCCGGCCGCACTATGGCACTGGGGTTGACTCAGCCTCTTACAGAAAAGAGCACCAGGAATATTTCCTGGGAGTAAGGGCGGCCGGTGCGTACGGCTGAAAACCTTACCACCTTCATGTGCCGATTGTCTTCAAATCTGAGAGCCTCAACCTCCTGGAAACCTCAGGGCCTGTCCAGGCCTGAAATGGGATTGTTTTAATTTTATTCTTTTTTTAATTATAAACCTCGCAGTTTATTGGCATCATTTGTATCTTATCGTTTTGTATCGTCAGAGCAGGTGGAAGGATTAGCTGATAAAGTGACTTGGAGAGAAGTTGTGACCTTTTTCAGAGGCTCATTCTGAAGTTACTTAATGATGTTATTTCAACTTCAGATATCGTATAGCTGAATGAGAATGGAACCAGGCGAGGATACAGATTTAGAAAGAGGTATCGGTTGTCTATGTCAAGGTGTTGTACTTAAATTATCCTGGCTAGACGGAGGGAAACCATTGACAGCTTCAATAAAATAGTCCAAAGTCCGGTGGTAATTCGAATTTGGTACCTCGTGAATAGACTTCACATCCAGAGCGTTACTTCTGTAGAAACCTTACTTGTGGCCATTTTTATCATTGGTGGTTTAGAACGTGTATCTGCGGATTCTGCATTTAATAACCATTTCCCTGACTTACCAACCGTATAGACGACTGCACTCTCTGTAACTTAGTACGTACCAGTAAGAAGGAGCAGCTGCTGAAAAATACTGGCACGTGTTTTGCAACTATCGTTCTGCATGCTGTAACATCCTGTACCATTTGTAGTTTCCACTTACACACTCTTTACATTCCCCTCTAAGCGCGCAGTATTTGTAAAGTACCAATTATTTTAAACAATTTATAATTTTCAAAATCTATACATTTTCATGTTTCTAAATTTAAATTTACGTTTCAGTGCACAGTGCTGACGGCTATAGAAGAATTTTCAGTTGCTCTTCTACCTACATGAGACCACTAAATCAAGCAGTCGTTTTATGCAATTATTGTACTCCTTGGTGATAAGCCAATAAAATCTGAAACCTGTTGAAGTTAGTAGTCTTTATAACATTATTGTAAATCTGATACGATTGTATGCATTTGTTGGTTTAAATTCTGGCAACAGAAAAATTCTGTCGCGGTATTTCTGTTTCCTGACGCTTGTCCCTGGACAGCGTAGCTTCAATACATTTCTTACGACTCGTTCTCGTATTACTTCCATTATGATCTTCCTAGCGTTGCCTGTTTTCACAAAAGTAAGTACGAATATCATGGGCTTGAAGCTGAAATAATATTACTGTCAAGCCACATTACTACTATTATTACTAGTAGTAGTAGTAATAATAAAAATAATAGTAGTAGAAGTAGTAGTAGCAGTAGTAGTAGCAGTAGCAGTAGTAGTAGTAGTAGTAGTAGTAGTAGTAGTAGTAATATTTCACATAAATCGATCATTTTGACGGAATTTGTTCTTATATGTGTTTATACAATTATTGCGAGAAGGTAATTGGATTAATACATAGAAAGACACTAACAGCTATGAATTATAAATTGCGATATTACTCACTTTCGCAAATTGAATATCGATCGTTAGGTTAGTCCTATTATGTATTCGTTTAATACGGATACATGACTGATACATTAGACTTCGTAGAAAGCAGGACGATGTGTTTCACTGTTTAACAAACGTTACCACAGTCGCGCTTGGGAGGGTAACAATCTTGCTACGTAATTGGGAGGTCTCAAATTCATATCTTGACCCATAAGCTGGATATCCTGCCTGAGATTATTTTTAAGTTTCCTCATTCCTTACGGGCAAACTTCCAGATATTTTCTCAAAACAGGCCACTACCACTTTCTTTCACATCGCCTCCGATACATTATTCACTAATTATTCTGTCATCCGACGCTATAAAATATGAGCTACTTATAGCGTCTGTAAATATGTTTCAAAGAAAGAATTAATTAAGTTTATTTCTTTATTTGTTGGATTTCCGACTGAAGAAACAAATAAAGTTGTTTCACTGCACTCCATTCAAGCATATAGGCGGGGGGTGAGGGGGAGTTAGAGGCACAACAGGGGGAGTTAGAGGCACAAAAAGGGAGGGTTAAGGCACAAAAAGAAGGAGTTAGAGGTACAAAGAGGGGAGTTACGGGCACAAAAATGGGAGTTACATGCACCAAAAAAGGGAGTTACAGGCACAAAAAGAGGGAATTGTAGGCACAAAAAGGGTGATTTAGAGGCACAAAAAGGGGAGTTAGAGGCACAAAAAGAGGGAGTTAGAGGCACAAAAGGGGGAGTTACAGGCACAAACAGGGGCGTTACAGGCACAAAGGGGGAGTTACAAGCACAAAAATGGGTTAAGACACAAAAAGGGGGAGTTACAGGCACAACAAGGGAGTGTTATAGGCACAAAAAGGAGGAGTTAAGACACAAAACGGGGGAGTTAGAGGCACAAAAAGGGGAGTTATAGGCACAAAAGGGGGATTTAAGGCAAAAAAAAGGGGGAGTTGCAGGCACAAAAGGGGAGTTACAGGCACAAAAAAGGGGAGTTACAGGCACAAAAACGGGAGTTAGAGGCACAAAAGGTGAGTTACAGGCACAAAAAGGGGGAGTTAGAGACACAACTCCAGTTATTCTTAAGCTCCGCCCTAGAGAGAACTGAATGGTCAAATTTACGCCCCGGTCCCAGAACGCTAGATTCAATTTGAATAGGAGGCTGGGCGAGAGTCAGAGCCAGTATGAACACTTTGAAGAAGAGATAAATGTGTTGCCCATGCCGGGAATGGAAACACGAATTCACAGTCACCCTGTCCATAGCAGAGTCACTGTAATGACGACACTAGTCGTGCTCCCCTTCCTATACACGTGATATCAAAAGCCTAGTGGTGGTGGCTAGTTTTGGTATTAATGATAAAAATGTACCGCTGAACCAACAAACGGAGTAACTCCATGGACCACAGTCCTAGAGAAGCTGATGATTTCTCAGGTGCTCAATAAATTCCCGGAATTTTATGGAACCCGAAGTTCTATTATTGCTATTTGTCCCTATCTACAGCCAAATTAGTCAAATTGGGGCATTATCACACTAATCTTTCAAGATTAATTTTAATGTTATTCTTCCATCTATGCCTACACCTTCCAAGTGGTCTCCTTCCTTCAGGTTTCCCCACCAAAATTATATCTGCATCTTCAACCTACACCTAACACATGCCCTACCTATCTCAACCTTCTTGATTGATCACCGAGTAATATGTGGTGAGGAGAACAACTTGTGAAGACACTCATTATGCGGTTTACTTCAGTCTGCTCCTACTTTCACAGCTTCCTGGGCAAACAGTATAATATAGTGTGTCTTAGCAACATTTTCAGCCTTTATTATAAACTAAGAACTACTCGTGACTCCGAGAAATTGCCTACCGACACACTGCACACTATGCATAATGCAAGCAACCACTGAACAGGGGTGTTTGACAGCACCCTTTCAGAACATCAAGCATGCAGGCTCTGTTTCGCCCTGCATACACGTATTTCTAGGATGACTGAATATGTCTGGCTTATCTCATACTGGAGAGTTAATTATGACACGATATACAGACCAGGACAGACAGAATACTTCCCAATAATTTATACATGGAAGGAAGACTGCATGTAAGGGTTATTGAACTAATCTGCCTTATCTCCTACAAAGGTGGATTAACTATGACAGTAAACACACCTGCCACCTGATATTCTATAAATTTAAGAAACACAGCACATGAACCCCCATTAGTTGCGGATTAAGCGCGTGAAGTTAAGGCCTCGCATGTGCTTTGTGGTAAGTCGTATATATAGCGACAGCTGTGTTCATATCGGTGTCACTTGTAGAACTTTGTTGAGGGATTAAGAACTGTGTTTGTTGTATTACGTTTCACGCTGTCTGTTTCTCATATTAAATAGTCTGGAAATATAAATATAAGCGCTCGGAGAGCAAAGTCTGTTTTGACAAATGAATGGGAGGTCGAACAGATTGGTTTATGGATACATAGGTCACACCTGTACGGGGATATTATTTTATCTGACAACTTTTGCTTGTCACTGCACGTTGGCTTCCGTAACTTACAAATCTTCGTATAACGAACAGCGTGTTTATTGGATAAGCCGCGCTTCTGTGAGTCGAAGGAGAATATTGTCAGACCATTTTGTAAATATGACAAGATTGTAATATTAACTGCAGTAAACTGAACTAAAATGTGTGGTTCGAGACTCGGAACAAATTGGAAGAGCGGCGAGCGCAACGCTGCTTGCCTTCTACCACGCAAAACCTGAATGATTGGTGTAAGTTGTTACATGAAATTATGTCCCTGTACTGGAAAGGTAGATGGATGGTTGGCATAGCTAAAAGAATAAATGGATAGATCAAAGCATGCACGGAAGAATGTAACGTGTATATGAATGAATGGACGGATGAATAGACGGATGGTTAAATGGCTAAACTCTTATTTATTTTCAGACCCATACTTTTCTTGACGTAATGATAACATCTGTGCACAGTTCATTTGACCTTTATTAAACCCATGTGTACACAAACGTTTCTAATGCTTGTACATTTTGATAGCCTAAGAGAACAAGGTCAACTAATGCTGCCTCATCGTATATAACCATTAGTTTGTTAATTTGTTAATTACTTTATTAGTTGGTTTGTTGACCTTTCGCTCAACTTATGATGTGTAAGGATAGTTTTATTAATTTCTATAAGGACACGTAAGTGAACAACTGGAGAACTAGAAAGCAGTTCAGTTTGGCCATGGTTGCAAGCTAAGGAATTTAATGTGATTTGGAGATGTTAAATTTAAAAATAAAACAATTATTGAATTCGACATTTTTCCACCATATCGTTTCATAATAATAATAATAATCATCATCATCATCATCTCCTTTGTGTAGGGTGTTTATACTTATATTCCTGAGACAAACTATGTCCCTAGGGAATACAATGTTGCAGCTATTCTGTTTTTACTATTCATGGTGCTTATATCGTCAGTGCCAGTGTTTAATTTATTTTACTTTTACATTAGTACTTTCCGAAGTATGTGTGCAGTGCCCAGTATGGCCGTTTTCTTTAGTTTCTTGACTTCATGATTTCCTGGTATGTTGCTCACGTATTTTCTGAATGAGAGTCCCAGTCGCCCCTATTATTACTGGTATCACATTTGTTTTTACATTCCACATGCGCCGTATTTCTATTGTAAGGTCTTTATGTTTTAGAATCTTCTCGGCTTCTTTTTAAATCACATTTCTGTCACCTGAGATTGCAACGTCTATTAACATACATGTTCCCTTTTCATTATCACGAATTATAATGTCTGGTTTATTAGTGGGGATAGTTCTGTCAGTTTGTACTTGTTGATTCCACAGTGTGGTTACCTTGCCTCCTTTTCTTGTTTCTACTGTTTTTTGGCACATGTTCATACAATGTTTTTTGTCCAATTGTACCCCTGTTTCCTTGCATATGTTGAAGTGTAGTTGTGCACACACTCTATCGTGTCTTTTTATGTACTGTTGCTTTGCCAGTATTAGGCATGCTGATATTATGTGGTCTATTGTCTCATCAAATTGTTGGCAAAGTCTGCATTTGCTATCTGTCTCTGTGTCCAATATTTTTGTCGCGTAATATTTTGTTTGTAACGCCTGGTCTTGTGCTGCCACTATTTCACTTTCTGTTTCTGCTTTTAGGTCTCCCTTCGATAGCCAGAGGAACATGTCTTCTTCACTAATAAGCTGTCTATCTATATTTCTAATGTACTGACCATGCATTACTTTGTTTTTCCTTTCTTTCTTTAAGGACTCTCCCAAACTTGCCCTTGTGTGTTGCATTCCATCCTGTTTTGCGTCACTCTTCTCATTCGGTTGACTTAATTCTTCTTTAATCTTTGCTGCTGTCTTACTTATTGAGTTCATATTTGGTTGAGTGCTTTCATGGCTTTTAACAATATTTACAAACTGGTCTTCTTTATAATGTGTGTTAAGGTATTCTGCAATATTAATTATTTCTGCTTTATATGCCGCTTCAATTATTTTTATTATTATTATTATTATTATTATTATTTAACAGCAGTTTAGCTGGCTTCCAAAAGTCACGAGTCATTTCCCAAGCGTTTTTTATTCATTATTCTGCTAAAAAAAACTTTGTAACCATAAGACATGTATTCAGTATTACTATTTTCGGCATCAGAACTTATAGACCACGGCGAAGATTGAGCAGTTTCAAGACGTGGTGTAGTTTTTTTGGATAGCATTCGTTGTGGGTAATGCTAATAATACTACATAGATCGCGTTCAGGTGTCGTATTCTTGTTATCTCTTCTGTTACATCTGTATATTTCTGGAGCTTCTCCATAACGATGCTGTAGAGAGTGTGACAGAAATTGCTACGTGCAATAAATATGCTCCTTTCGTGTTTCTGTCAAGCATAAATATATCTGGTTTCTTGGTAAGGACAGATTGATCGGTTATTATGGGACCTATTATAGTATAGTCTATGAGATCTCTGACACAAACCGTGGCTCACGTTTTTAGAACGGTGTTGGTTTTTCCTTTGATAGTCCACACTGGATAGCAAATTCTTTATTAACGATGTTGGCTGCTTCATTGTGACGATGGGTGTAATCAGCTTGAGTTAATGCACGTTATGCACCAGTTGTATGCTGAATAGCTTCTGTTTTATTATTATTATTAGTAATAGTACTAGTAGTAGTAGTAATAGTATTAATCATTTACTATTAGCTGTGTTAGCTGAGATTTACAGCGACATGTTTCGGCCTGTATGATTCATTACATTAAAAAAATTTTGTTTAAAAATATTGTATGTGGGAAGTCAAAATAAAGAAGACAAAGCGATGAAATTTGGGAAGTGGATCATATTGTTACATTTACATTTTACTTTCTCTTTAAAGCAAACTTCGGTATTTATAGAACACCCAGCTAGTGCACAGAGTAACGAGGTATTTCAGTTACAATATCGAACGCAGGGGTAATTAATCATTTCATTTACTGAGCTCCTAGAATAATAAGTTATGCCACACAAAAATTATTTGATCCCAGTTAATAAACACAATGGGAGATTATTTTATTATTTTGTAAATAAAAAAGGGAGATTATTCAAGACTTTTACTAATTACCCTGTAGAATAATGAACCAATCCTAGTTAAAGCCAAGAGTGAGGAACCGTTCAACAGTTTGACTTGTTATTTCGTTGAATAATTTGTTATGATATAAAATAAGGAACCGAATCCGCTTAGTGCATGGAACGAGATCATTGAAACCTTTCAATTGTTTGTCTATAGAATAATTAGTTATTCCTTAGAATAACTAATTATTCTGTACTAAATCGAATAAATAGTTGTTCCTTACAATGATAAATCCCTCATTTAATTCATAAAGTGAGCGTCCATTAAAAACTTGACTAATTTTAAAAATTGTTTAGTTAGACCTGTCATGATTGAAAATATGCTGTGCATTAAATTTTGTCGTTATTTCCTGTAGTAAGCACTGAAATCGCTGAGTGGCCCCTCATTTGTACAATATCTTGGCCCATTGTTTACTGTATGGAGAACTCTTCATCCTATGAACCAACAATTTTGAATGGTCCCCTATTAAGTTCTTATTGTATGGAATAACTATTTATTCTGCGGAATATGTTCTCAACTCTATGCTGGACTGTGTTCTTTCATTATTGTATGGAATAACTAGTTATATATTCGAAACATCTCTCAACCTCTGCTTTAACATGTGTAGGTTCCTTCTTCTGTCTAGTTCTAACTAGAATAACTGGTTATTCTGACACATAACTATATATATATATATATATATATATATAATCCTTCAATTTATGTTTCCACTGGTGTCGTATCTTCCAGGTCCGTAGCCAGACCATGAACACAATTGGAACAGAGGCTTCCAGTGCAGGTGCACTACAGCACTCTAAACAACACAACCACAGTGTCGCTGTAGTGCTCTAACTAGAATTATATACATTCTTTAAGTGTGAACGTACTTCAAATATATATTCGCTGTTAGGGTTCTTCGCCAATCGCATCTGTGCTTTTGCTATGGAACGACTTTGTGATATGGTCTTCACGGAGCTCACTAGTTAAAGTGCTGAATGTTCCCTCACGGCAAGCCTTAAATGAAGAGAATTTTTAATTTTATGGAATAGCGGGTTCCTCATTTTATGCATTAACTGGGGTTCGTTTCTCATTCTATAGAATGACTCATTAAAGTGACGAATGGCACAACACTGCAAGCTGTCACTGTCCCTTCCTTTACGTTCTGAAATAATTATCTCATGAAATAAGGAATTTCGCAGTTTAACGATAAAATATGTTTTCAGATAGAAGCAAAATTGTTTGTGGGGTGGTTCATATGTAATGCGTCTACACTGCGGATGTTTGTATTAACCTTCCACCTTTGAATGATAGAGTGATTTTCTGCTTCTATACAATAATCTACACAATTAATCAATAAACCTGGGTAAAAATAAATTATAGTTGAATTTAACGAAATTTATTTGGATATAGACTACAAATGTTTTATTTAGAGCACGTGTACAAAATCGAAATATATTGCTGTAAACCTTAACTAACAAAACCTACAGATGTTTTATTATGCGAGATGTATAGCGGTGCGTTTCAAACTGATGGCTGTAGGCAGACTGTCGTCTGATGCCACGCAATGAGATTTAGGAAGTCTTTCAACAATTAAAATTTATAAACCTTACTTACTTACTTACTTACTCCATGGTACAGAGTCTTTCTTGAGAAGCTAACTGGTTTGCAGCTAGTCAAGAAACTCCCCGCATTTCACGGAACCCGAAGGTTCATTATCGCACTCACAAGCGTCCGCCACCTGTCTTTATCCTGGGCCAGCCCAATCCAGTCCATACACACACATCCCACTTCCTGGAGATTATATTAGCCGCCCATCTACGCGTAGGTCTCCCCAGTGGTCTCCTTCCTTCCGGTTTCCCCACCAAGAACCTGTACACCACCCTTTCCTCACCCATACGCGCCACATGCCCAGCCCATCTCATTCTTCTCGATTTTATCACCCGCACAATATTGGGTGAGGAGTTCAAGTCATTTAGCTCCTCGTTATGCAATCTCCTCCATTCCCCCGTTACCTCGTCCCTCCTAG
>Ga0123357_10005981_pt1 | contig 14702 bp, 11 predicted proteins | sample TergutEmb28metaG_FD_89873 | JGI IMG/M metagenome (GOLD analysis project Ga0123357, IMG submission 89873) | Embiratermes neotenicus P4 segment gut microbial communities from Petit-Saut dam, French Guiana - Emb289 P4 | ecosystem: Host-associated > Arthropoda: Insects > Digestive system > Gut ...
CCTATTGGCTCGGCCACTTCCCCGCTCCAAACCCAACCAGATATATATACCACGCACAATCCTGCCACTGACATACTTCATTCACCTGCCTATGAAGATGGAACCGATAGTGAGTTCCGAAACATCGGCAATTAGAACTCAGACGCCGGGGAATTACCCAAAAAGGAACAAATTACGATCACCATTCAGCTTTAAACACAATCAAGAGTTATGTACACACACAAACTTGAAACAAGTAATTCAAATATTATTTAAGCAAGAATTTTATCGAGATTTATTGCTTGTCTGTCAGCAACACTCTTCATTTTACATATTACATAAATACAGTTGTTCCTCCCGATGATGACCTGGGAAGGTTTGAAACATGTAGATGTTATAAATAAAATTTAGGAAATACACTAAGAATAAATAGTGCACCAAGTTAGTTTCATTTACAAGATTATATAGAGATGCACAGTCAACAGAACATAAAAAAACTACTCTTTTAGTACATAAGTTTAGCTGTCTAGCAGTATTATGCAGTAAAGGATGTCCCCACACATGCCACGAAAGCACAGAAGGCACAGCTCCACCCATTCTTAACAACAGCACCAGATGTGGGGTGGATGTTCAGCCTTGTGCCACAGAAGGTTAACCTCCAGGACCCCATGGATCCAGGAATGGGTGGGCCCAGAGAGTCTCAATGCTTTGGAGCAGACTAGAAACCCTTACCCCTGCCATGATTCAAACCACAATTCCTCAAACATCAAGCCTGTAGTGTAGTCGCTATACTGAGAGAGCTATTTATGTATTCAGCAGTACCTGAAACCTTCACTTTAGCTACATTATTTCATATCATGTATTTTTAAATACAGGTAATAAAACTTTGTGACTTAACTGATGTACCAGTCAGGCAGATTCACATTAAGCATTATATAACAGTGGACTGTCAGTAAAAGGCTTGTTTAAGTCGCAAATGTGAAAGATGATATTAACAACACTGCATTACATTGGTGACAACATGTGTTCAACCATGGTGGTGAGTGGTGAGTACTGAACACACCACTCCACACAGGCAACATTAACACTGGTATATCCAGATTGTATACATGGCCACATACTACGGATTCAAATTATAATGTAAAAATCATAAAGACTACACTGTATCAACAACAACCACTTATGTATTTTAATTTGGTAATATTTAATTAAATTTTAATACTACAGAAACTACGTAATTTTAGCTAAGTACAACTTTGGAACTCCCTGAGGATGATACAAATGTATTGAAACATGTAGGAGTGATTATAATATAAATATTGTTAAAATGAAAATATATATATTATGAATTGTTGGTTGAAATAAAAACTCAAATAATAAATTTAGGCATATATGTGGACCAAGGCAAAAATAAGTGGTTTACTCACTTACTTACTCCATGGAGTACAGTCCTTCTTGAGAAGCTAACCGGTTCTCAGCTAATCAAGAAATTCCCCACATTTTATGGAACCCAAAGGTTCATTACCACGTTTAAAAGTGCCTGCCGCCTGTCCTTATTCTCAGCTAGATCAATCCAGTCCATGCCCCCTCCCATCCCACTTCCTGAAAATCCATCTTAATATTATTCTCCCATCTATGCCTGAGTGTTCCAAGTGGTCTTTCCCTCAGCTTTCCCTACCGAAACCTGTCTGCACCTCTCCATGCCGCCATTTGGGCTATGTGTTCTGCCTATCTCATACTCCCTGATTTGTTCAACCTAATAACATCTGGTAAGGAGTACAGATCATTAAGCTCCTCACTATGCAGTTTTCTCCACTCCTGTTACCTCGTCCCTCTTACGTCCAAGTATTTTCCTCAGCACCCTATTCTCCAACACCCACCAAAGTAAATGGTTTAGCAAGATAAAAGATTTGTAAATACAAGGTGGTTCAAATATGACCGGGACTGATGCGGCTTGTTTACACACAAATCAGTCCCGGTCGTATTTGAACCAAATGTCCAAGGTGATACCATTGTGACAGTGGGTGACAATCAGTAGGTAGTCCCAAGCTCTGAAGGAACTGAATTCAGTAAATTATCATCATTAACATCATTACACAAACAATAACATTCTTATGATCATACAGCCAGAAGTTATGTTCTGTGCTTGTCTGGAAACCTTCACTGTGGTTGACGGTGTCACAATTAGTGACACCGCCATGTGTGATGCCAATCTTAATTTCACCATTATTTTCAGTGTTACTGCTAACCTCACTTGTACTTGCATTGCCTGATAAAACAGTTTCATCAACACTGCACCCACTGAAATGATTAAACTTTGTGAATTGTCTTACCTAATTCAAATTAAAACATCCACACAACAATCATATACTAGGCTTCAACTAGCTGTGAAATGTCTGATACTATATTATCATGGACACGTGAAAACATGAACTCCTGTGTAGAACAATGACCTTGAGCTAGTTACAGCTACTGGCTTAATATGAAAATCTACCATTTTTAGGTCACATGTCTGTTGCCATTACTGGTTAATAAGGGGATGAGAAAGGGGCAAAAATTACCTTGGTCTAGAGCGAATGACAAGCAGAATTACTGTTCCTTAATATTATATGAACAATATATTTAACACAATGGAAATGGACAGAGTTTTATGGTTATCTAGACAGGTATTTCACAGTATTCGTCAGTCTGTACAGGCCAATGGTGGGATATCTGAAACTGATCTACAATTGCTCATTTCAACATCCTTTCAAATTCATTATTGACTAAACGTCTATCACATGACGCTGTATAATTTTTGCTATTGGTATCATGCATAATAACTCCGAAAATCAAAATTCCTCTAAATTATATACAAAAATTCAGTCCCTACCTCATGAGCAACACAATTCATGTCTATTATGAAGACCAATCAGTTAGTGCTGCTCAAAAAATAACTGGTGTTGACTGTGGCAATCAAATTAAACATTTATACAAACACAAACAACAAACATACACACACAGTGTGGGCAAAACATGGCATTTGTTAATGTTACAGCAGGCATGTATATAATGAGTATTAGCATATGAATGGTTAAATAAGCGACAGAAATAAATAAAAAATAAATAATCAAGGCAGGTGTGTTATGCCGAAGACTGGAGCAACTTGTGTCCTTTCACAGCACAATTTTATCTTAACATAATACACACTAGCATATATGGAAATAATTAAAGTTTTCAGGATCAATTTCATACACAATTTACATCAAAGACTAAACACATTTCAGTTGGCTTATTTCTTTCAGACATAATGAAATTAAAGAGTTCAGCATTCATCTGATAATTTTTTTAATCTGATCCATCCCAGTGTTATATTATACTGATTATAAATGAAGTATTACAGTACAAGACAACACTGCAGTATTGGTCATCCAATGCTATATGCCTGATGATGGTTCACTGGACCAAAACATGTAGCACTGGATGAAAAATAATAGTTGTGTTTGACTGTTATGCTTAATTTGTATTCAATATTCGTGTGATAACCAGATTAGAGAAACATTAAACATATTATCACTGGCATCTTACCGTTAGGGGATGAAGCTTTTCATCAAAAATATCAAGTTGTCGATGTGAAGTTCGATTTTTGATGTGGTAGTAGATAGCAAGTGCTACACACTTGACAGTATTCTTCAGATTTGGTTGTGAAACTGTACTGTCATCCAAATAGATTGTTGAGCATGAACTACTCTTCTTCAGTGGGCGCACATCCACAAGCTATAAAGCAATATACACATTACTGCAATTCTAATCATACATCATAATTATATCTCTACTCCCTGCAGAGAAAACAGCTTACAGCTATGGAAGATAGCTACAGATATAGATGACAGCATTACAACTCTGAAGTTAGGGAAAAAAGTTCACAACCAATCACCATAAAAAATTAGGATGTTTTAAAAGTGGACATGAGAAGGGTAGGGGAACATTAACAAAGTAAATCAGATTCAGAAGAGAAGGTCAGAAGGGACAAGGGCCACACTGAGGCAGCAATTATACATTTTCCTACAAAAGAGGGAGTGCTAATTATCAGAGATATTTAAGCTTTTATACATATGAGGAAATCACATCAGCAATTAACAAGGAAGAATTTTTAGTGAACATGTCATGTATCACATTAAGATCACTGTTGTGACATTACTCTTCTTAGGACAAAAATCAGAATACAAAGGACAGATTACCTAGCACACAACATAAAATACTCAACCAGTTTCTTATGTGCCACATACAAATACTCTTGGGAAGAATCAGGCAGAAAGGATATTTTTAAACAAACAATTGGAAATGGCAGTTTATACATAATAAATAAGGATAACAGTTCACAATAGTAAATTTGCCACATTAGAAAATCTAACACAGGTGTCAAGGGTACAATATGCCCACATACTTGAAATTTTTTTCATGGCAAGGCATACAATTTGACTGACTGTAATAATATGACAACACGTTTTAGAATTAACTTATGGTAATACATGATAATATACAATTAAAAATTAAAGTTTTGTGCTGTTCTGGTCAAAATTACCTGGATTTGAATACAATTACTAAAACTGTATAACAAAATTATTGTAAAAGTGAAAACTCTATCCATGGGAAGACAGTTTATGATTGTACAACTAGCTTTTTCTTATACACTTCTACTGGCCTGATGATGATACAAGATGAGTCAAAACATGTAGCCAGTTTACAGAGACAAGGACATTCTTTTATAATAAATATAGCTGTATTCAATGCTTTAATTATTATCATATTATTGTGTCAAGTAACACAATGGGCTTATCCAATGAAGAATGATTTTAATAGATACAAGCTGCTTCATGAAGTGATTTACTACAAATAAATAACAATTCAAGAAATGCACTTTTAATGAGCACAATGCATTATAAAAACAAGCCAGAATAATCCTTAGTTCTGTAAAATACTTTTAAACTTTGAACTGCTCTGGTTCATATGCAACTGAAAGAAGACATTCCTGGCAAGTGCCAGACCTATGTCAGTGACATACACAAAGTATCTGATGGATATGGGTTTCTGTCACTTTAAAGTTAACAGCAAGCAAAATGTATACGGAAGCACCAACACACCACACAATATCCCAGTTTCACTTGGCCAGATGTATGTTGATGTGTAAAATAACAAGGATCTTTTGTTGCCACTTGGGAAATACTTAAACAATACTGGCTGCCAGTAAACTAAAATATAATTTTCTACATTACAGTTTTCTTTCCAGAACAAATACAGCCATGCAAAATCATGCATGTAACCTATTCAGATGCAAGCATGTACCGACAGTTTAAAATGTAAACTGGAATATTTTAAAAACAGTTGAAATAATTTTGATGACATATACAAATCACAACAAGGGCAATTCTAATAGTGACTAAATCAAATATCCATCACAATGAGTGCAAAATGTTCCATATTTTCTTGTTCTTTGTCTTTGTCTTTTGGGGGGGGGGGCACATCATGCAATGGACACCAAAAAGTTACAAGAGTGAACCTCACAGTAACCATTTTCAGAAGCATTAAATTCCTTGCCATTTTCACCTTGAGAGTAATTTAAGAATAAATCAGAATGGCTTGTCACAAAACTAGGTGCACTCCCAAATGCACAGAATTTACATTCAGCAACAGCCACTACATATGGCAACTACAATATTTTGTTCAGGTTCTAGCAATCTTGAGGAGGTTACAGATTTCTATTTAATTGGCTGTGTATTAAGAAAATTGGAAATTTCTTAACACTACTATAAACTAAAAAAAAAGGGGGGGGGGCTGCTTTTAATAATGGGGTTCAATAGTGGCCACAGAATAAAAACACATGCTACATAAAACATATCACAGAAGCCAAAGTAAAGTATTAAACAAATGCACAATTTCTATTAAATTCTACATTCATAAATTATAGTACATACGTGATTTTGGCTCTTCTTCCTCACCAATCCATCTGGAAAATAACAGGGGCAATCAGTTCAATTGGTTTCGGTCCCTTCAAGAAATTATCATCAAGGAAAGAACATGAAAACGTCATGACATACAAGTACTCACTCTCTAATGACACTTTAGATCTCTCCATGAAGATGGTACCTGCTTTAGGATGCAGTGATGGATCTGCATCCCAATCTTCTGGTTCTCTTTCACTAATATGTTGTAAATTACCAACACTTTCTTGTTCCTTAGGCAAATATTCTTCAAAATGTGGCACATCTTTTCGGCCTGTGGGTGGGCTCGAGCGTGCACAACAGCTATTCTTATTACCCATCAGTATTGCTAGCTTGGTCCCAGAATTGTGCTCAAACACCTACACATGGAAAGCTCCCAACTTCCGGACTGTTAAATCATTTGGAAGAAATGCTCAATTAGACACCTGAAAGTGCCGCCGAACAACCGACTTCTGTATGGACGGACACTTTGGCACTTAGATACAGCACTCTCATATACGCTGTTATCCAAAGCATCTTCCTTACAGGTGTATACCCCTGAAAGTTAGACGGACATGACACTTTCTACAAGACGATGCAGATATCTTATCTAGAGATACGTTTACGCCTATTCAAGAAAAACTGCCCACTATTTAACCTGCCGGCAAGATGGTACCAACTGGTCAAAATAAGTTTGAAACAATTTATATGCAGCCATAGCACTGTAAACCTAATCCTACAACGTGAAGCCTAGGAATAAAACAATAACATATCAAACAGAAGCTATAACGCGAACTGCGGAGTACCACGTTCTATACAAAGCGTTGCTCTTCCTTTTTCTACACTCCATGACTGCACCTTTGGAAGCAGTTTCGTTATTGGACGAGTGAACAGATCTGTGGCATCGCCATATGCTGCCACCTGGTTGCCAATTCGTTAAGTTCTTGCTATCCGCTATTGATTTTGTCGTGTTCGGTATTCCCTCTTTGGGGCTCATTAGATCAGTCGGTTAGAGTATCGCACTACAAAATCCGAGAGGCACGGCGTATTTCCATGCTCAGACTGTTCATACTTTTCATGGAAATCCGCATTAAATTGCAAAACAAATACATATCACAAAAAATTCTTGGCTTAAATGAGATGTCGCTGTCAGGTTGAGAAGCGCCCCCTGAGCATGCCATGAATACATATGGGGAGGGGAGGTACAGTTCCACCCATACTTAACGTTGGTATTAGAATTAGGTAAATGGTCAGCTTCACGACCCGGCCGTTTTACACCTGCTACCCATTTAATAGTAGGCCAAATCGTCACCAGAACTGGTTGAAAAGCGTCAGGGAAGGGAAGAATCTCCTGTCAGTGCCAGGAACCTAACTCCAATTTCTCAGTTGTCTAGCCCATAATATGATACCAGCTACATTGCCTATCATAACAAAATTTAACTAAATGCCTGTAACAATAATGTAAGATTATTAAATTCATCACTTTTGCATGCTTTTCTTAGAATCACGGTAATTAAGCCAACCAGTTGTGAGAGCATTAACTGCTGAACAATGTAATGTCTGTTTCAAATTGTAAGTTACCCATGAATACCAAACTGTCTTGAAGATACCCATATAATTTATTTTGGAATATGAAATAAAACTGAAGAAAATTATACACAGTATAAGTGAGCATACTAACATGAGGGTGATTGGCATCTGGCAAAAAGGCATGTTTTAAGTTTGTTGAGGGAGTTTGGAATTCACACTTAAAGCAGGGTGGTGGTTCTGAGTAAATTCTGACATTACTAACTTCCGCAACTACTGTTCCACGCTCATGAATTGAAAATCTAGAGGCCAACACGACAACCATCTTACATATATTATTCTGTTCGTACATTCAAGTCTCCTCATAGCATGGAGGCCCCTTGTGTAGCACCTATGTTATAGATATCCAAAAAACATGAAGCAAAGAGGATAGAGTCAAAATTACTTTTTCTGTCATGCAAAACAATAGCAATGTGTGTGGCGTGGATACATTTTTCTGGTAAAATGCCTACAGGTCCACTCCAGAGTTTTTCAAATGATCCATACACTTATCCAAAAAAAAAAGATTAATTACCATGGCCCTCTTGCATTTAAGCATTCCTCAAATTCAGCAATATAATAATGTCGTCATTAATTACTCAAGCAACATTCCATGGCAACGTTAACTCAATAAGCTGAAGCACATCAAACACAAAATCAAACCCAGACCCACAATTACATGTTTGGCCAATCCTACCTAACTTGTTGCATTTTTCAATTGAAGTTGCAGCCCAATCTATAACACTGAAGGTATATTACTGATCCCCACATGAATTCCAGTGAATACCACTGCTTTGGAAGTCAAAGTGAAAGAAAGAGGTCCACTGAACAAAATACAATTGACAGTAATTGTAGGCAATAGTGCATACCACACAGTGCAACAAACAGGACAAACTGTTTTTTTCAGCTTTTGAGAATTTCCAGTAGCCCCACATTCAGGTACCATCAACTAAACCTGTAATCAAAGGCTATTGTTTGACCTCTGGTGTAAGCCAAATACTTATGGTACAGGGGCATACAGTTGAACTTCACAAGATGTTCATCCATTCATGCCTGCAGTACTGACACATCCATGCACCCCTGGTGGCTACAAATATCTTGAAATCACTCTATGTGCACACAGATATATTGTAAATTTCCTGCAATACTTTTATCACCAGAAATGTATGCATCTTGTATATAACATCTCCAGCTGTGGCATTTTCACATTTATGGTCTCTGGCCAAGGGAATATTCATACAGTGGAATTGTGCCTACTCCTATGAACAGGTGATAAAAATGTTGACAGAAAGGAATTGGTGATGGCCTGCTTTCCTCACCTACATAAAATCTTTATTTTGCCTGCAGAGAAAAGCCACACCACACAGTATCAAGTCTAACATATTTGGAATAGGAAGGGCACCTTACTGTTCAACAGTAATGTCTTGTCTGCTTTGACACCTTAGTTTTGGCAAAGTGAAACAAGTTACATCTTTATTAAAAGTCTACTGTATGGTCACCTCCATTGTATACAGGTAGTTCAAATGAAAACCAAACCCAGAGACACAGCACACTCAATGGTCTTATATTCCCATATATAACATATATGTATCTTATCACATGTCAGAATGGTTGTTGGAAACTACCTCCTCAAACTTTCAAAGATGCATGATTTTGAATAACTTGAAACACCAGAAAAGCATACTCTAATTTCCTGATGATTTTCATATGATTGCTTTCTTATATTATATAGGTTTCTCCAATGAAAATCCTCTGTAATAAACTGTACTGCATGACGACAAGCAAATAAAAAATAAGTCACATCATATTCACATGCCTGCCACATGGCAGATTAAACCGGACTGTCCGACTACAGTGACACGATGTACCCTGTACTGCGGTGATGACAATTTCCAGATAAGAACTTCATAGAGTATATAATAATCAGTTCACCATTTGTCAAGCATGTCTGGGAGTTGAAGGAGAACATTTCCATTGCCTACTCTAACATGTGGTAAGTTCTACCATATATATCATCTGATGAAATATAAGGCTTAAGCTTGCCATTTATGAGTTCAGCCTTCAGGTGACCTCCTTGTAATGTACCACATAAAACTGCTCCATACAGAGTATCTCAGAATGACAATTTATGTGCTAAATTCTCACAAGTGACTACCATAAAATTGAGACACAAATTGCATGGTTACTGTAATTACATTTTTATTATGAAAATAATCCTAATAAAACCTTGGAATTTTTTAAATACCCACCACGATCAGTATTTCAAAACTGCAGTTGGCACATACGTTAAAGATGCTACACTAACATCAACCAGCGCGTTTCAAAACCTACTGTCCTCAAAACTCATTGGTAGTTAAACCGCATGAGGCCTGATCAGAAGTTACAAAATCTGAATCTCTGATTATGCACACTACTGTACTTAGAGGGACTTGAGAATGCTCTTTCAGCACGTACACGCTTGCAGGATTTCACAATCACATTTTCTCTGTATTACATATAACATACACTATATATATACATATATATATAAAATTAAACTAATGCAATTTACAGCCAGCAGGGGCCAGATTATTCTCTTCCACGAGGCATCCAGAGGGGCTCTGGTGCACACCCAGCCTCCTATTCAATGGGTACCAGGTGATTTTTCTCCACAGATAATGCATGAGGTTGTCACTTCCATCCAGACTCAAAGTTCAGAATTACGTGGAGCCAAAACTCCACTATCCCATGAAAAGGGCCTGTTAAAGAATTGTGGACTGTAATACTTTACATGAAAGAGTACAGTACTGTAATGCTTGTAACTCTGTAGGAGTGGTATCTTCAATTAAGCCGTTATTTGAGAATGAAATTATGATATATAAGCCTTTGTGACTTACATCTTATAGAGCACTAGCATGTGATCACAATGGCAAAAATAATGTTCCCTGCTACGGGAAGAAACCACCTGCAGTCATTTCTAACAACCACATCCATTTCTTACTGATAGCAGCCAAATGCTATAACAGATGTGTGAGCCTAAGTAACAAAAAGTAACACATATTTTCAAAAACTAATTTAAGAGAACATATTACTCTATACTGAAATATGATACCCATATGCTAAAGTGACAAAGCCGAGACTCCTGTGCCTCTCATGACTCCAAACTGTTACTCAGCAAATTAAAACTGCTACCCATTCAGAATCTGCACAGTAGCTAAGAATCACGTTCTGTCAGAAAGTTGTTGCCACACCATCAAACACATTGTCTTAAGAAAGACATGCAAAGAAACACAACCTGTTCCTTTCACTGAGCCACAAGTCTGAGACAGTGTCCTACTGAATGCAGATTGTGTTCATGCCCAGAAATGGACTACCATGCCACTCTAAAAAAATAAACAAAACATTTTTCCAGGATGAGAAAAAACCAACATAAATGTCAAACTGTACATAACGTCTTCTACCATTTAAAACACAAATACCTTACTGACAGTCATATGGTAGGTGAAAGCAAACCTGATCGATCACCCACTATAAAATTACAATGCTGAATAAATAACAAGTATTATTAATCATGTCCCTGAGCATGTCAGCCATCAGGGAAACAGTCACCTACAAAGCCTTCAGTTTCTCCTCTGCAGTTCAACATACTTTAAATCATAGATAAGTATCATAGTGCCAACCTCCAGCTTCTAGCTGGTCTTGCACCTTATGAAAATATTTCTTGACATTGGAGGCTCCTGTCTGTGAAATATTACCAATTTATCCTTAAAAAAAATTATTTTTCAATTCATGCCACATACAGCACTGTCCTACAGTTTCTCTTCTCCTGTTATTTCACTGAGCCATGGTGACAAAATGTACTACAATAACTGAAATGTATTTCCTTGAAAAACAACAGTCCTATGATTTGGCACGATCACTGTACACACTTTACAACTGGGTGAAGGAAATGCATGAGGAGTGTGGAACACCAATATGTTACTTAGCCTGTCCCCCAAGGTCAGTCATACCTGACATGCAGATTACGCTCAAATGACAAGTGTCAGGTATAGATAATGGCCATTTAATGGGCGCCTTATGCAGCCCTAACTTAACTTACAGTCTCCTGCATGTCACACCAGGAATTTAGAATTCAGATATCAAAGGGTTAATATGAAGTATGTCTCATCCTAGAGAAGCACCATTTTTGAACTATCTTTCTGTCCAGTACAGAAACCGTAATTTGAAATTTTTCCACAGTGCTGTATATTGTTCTTTTACAAGGCATTGCTGAAGTGGGACTTTCTTAATATAAAACTTTCCATGCATTCTTTACAGCCATGACAACACAAGGACTGCAAAAGTTTCTTTTTTCAAATGAATACACTTCACAAGCACACAGAGACCATCCATGTGTGAAACAAGATTACTAAATGCTCTAATTTCAGCAGCAATCACAGAGCCATTAAATCATCTATTGTGTCTACAAATGCTAACATCTTATTTTCTTATGCTTGAGAGCACAATAAATATATGTCTCTGTAGCAACACTCACAAATTCTCAAAATATTACAAATACATTCATAAATGCCTAAACGGCACCTAAACCTTGTCAGTAAATAAAAAGCCGTGAAATATATGCAGTGTGTAACACTGCTGGTGTGTTTGCTCTTTTATTGTTCCCAGATGGTGAATTCATGAATACCTTTCAGAAAAACATGGAGTATGTTAACATTCCTCCTTTCCTTCACAACATATTGACTGATGATCACCAGAGAGATAACATAAATGGGGAGATTGACAAATGATACACCTTAACTGCTGATATGCAACACAATCAATCATGCTTAGTGCTCAACTGTTTCACCAACCTCAGCTAATACCTCAAAGACAGCATAGCCCACTTCACTTACAAAGACCATTCATAACAATAAATCATAAATATACACAGGTTTTCATGTAAAATGTGTTATTTTAAACAAAACAAAAAAGTATCCACATATTTCAGTACAAATGCCAAATATGGAATTTCATGAAAAGATATCCAGTGACAGTTACTGTGTTCCATGTAGATGGGACAGACAGATACGATGAAGCTAACAATTGTATTTAATAATTTTTATTTGGATGCACCTAAAAACCATTAAAAAGAAACATGGGGCTATAAAAATGCCAAGTGTGGGTCTTGCGTACCAGAACTTATGAAGAAGACAGACAATAAATCTATTTTACTTTCTTTAATAGGGCAGATACTGGCTAGCACATCTAACTAAACATCACTAAGGCAGAACAACCAGTGACAGAATTCTGAATATGAACTGGGGAGACAAAGTGATGACTACAAGCATGAATACAAATTGGAATAAACTGGCTGGTTGTCAAATCTCATTATAAATCTGTGAGACGAAAATTCTATACCAATGAGACATACTTCATTTTAGATTTTGCATTCTCTTGTACCAAAAAATAAAAGAAGCCCTTTTTCATATGCAATCTGTATGCTTTCTTCTACTTCAAATTCAAGACTTATGTTCTGTACATCATAAGAGATGGAATGAAAGTCAATTTTGTATAATTTATCGATAATTATTTTTACATGTTATGCATACAAGTTTCTGCAATGTTTGTTTCATTTTTTGAATATACAGGTCTACAGTTTCAGAACTGCTATTCTGAGGTAACTGCAATAAAGATTGAGAAAAAAAAATCAATTCTTTCATTTCTCATATCTGGCCCATACTTCTATACACATTGTAGTCTGGGATGTCACCATGTAGGCTGGTAGAAATTTAACTTGACAGAACACATCCTGTTGTTTGTAAATTCAATTAAAGGATAATAAATCTATGGTCAAAACACAACATACATTTTCTCATTCTAAATAGCTACATGCTTCAGATTGAATGGTCCATCATCGACTAATACAATATTTAACTGCAAGTAAAATGCACTACATGCCAAACATATTGTATATCATTGTGTATATTGTGGGATCCCACATCACACACATACCATTACAATAAAACTGTAACAGTAATAATAAATAAATAAATATATATATATATATAGGTTAAAAATGATAAAATATTATTTGTACATATATAAATTGGCGGTTAATTCACAGGTGTTAAAAAGACACTAAAGTCTGTGGGTGGATGCACAAGAAGTAAATTTCTTTTTCTCTTCATGGTTGACACGTTCGATGATATGAAGCAACAAAATATATTATTGTGTTTGTCACTGCACGTATTTTTTTATGTGAATAAGAATTACTTTTAATCTTCGATTCTGTTGTTCCCTGTATTGACACTAATTTTTGTTTTTCCATTGTGTATCAGTATAAAGGATGAACTGCTTAAGAGTCATAATACTGAATCATGGTGTGTTTCCTATGACTCTTAAGTAGTTCACCCTTTATATTGATATACAACGAAAAAACAGAAATTAGTGTCAATACAAGGAACAACAGAATCGAAGATTAGAAGTAATTCTTAACCACAATATACATAAAACATCAACAATACATACAATGACAAACATAATAAAAACTTTGTTGCTCTGTATCCTCCAATGTGTCAACCATGAAAAGAAAAAAACCATCTTTTATTCTTACACAACCGCCTACAAACTTTAATGTATTCTCACACGTGTTAATTAACCACCAATTTACATACATACAAGTACTACTTTTAACAAATTCCAACCCACTTACATTTATTATTACTGCTACAGCTTTACTGTAATGATAATTACGTGATGTGTCATCCCTCCAATAACCATCATACACAATACGTTCGGCATGTAAATTCATTTTGCCTGCTATTAAGTCTTGTATCAACCTGATGATGGACCAATCAGTCCAAAGCAGGTAGCTATTTAGAAAGGGAAAATGATGTGTTTTGGCTGAAGATCTATTATCTTTTAATTTGTACAAATTTATTGATGTGGAAAAGAAACCAACTAGATGTCACTTAGTATTATATTTATTTCTCCTTTATAAGTTGCTCAACATGTTTCGGGCCACCTTGTGCCCATCTTCAGGAGCTGACGACTTAGTGGTATTTTTGCCACGTGTGGTGTAGTGCCGTGGCTGTGTAGGCGGTTAGATTCAGTTGTGCTCCTGAAGATGGGCACAAGGTAGCCCGAAACATGTTGAGCAACTTATAAAGGAGAAATAAATATAATACTAAGTGACATCTAGTTGGTTTCTTATTCCACATTGAACTACGATGCACAGTC
>Ga0123357_10005982_pt1 | contig 14701 bp, 11 predicted proteins | sample TergutEmb28metaG_FD_89873 | JGI IMG/M metagenome (GOLD analysis project Ga0123357, IMG submission 89873) | Embiratermes neotenicus P4 segment gut microbial communities from Petit-Saut dam, French Guiana - Emb289 P4 | ecosystem: Host-associated > Arthropoda: Insects > Digestive system > Gut ...
TCCAACCTACAGGAAACCAAGAACGAAACGACCAATGTGGTAATCAACATTATAGTCGCGAGCTCCTGATGATGGGCATAGTAGTGTCCGAAACATGTTCAGCCTGTAAGAAGTACAGTCAAGCCTCGGTTCACGAACGCCTCGGATCACGAACAATTCAGTTTACGAACAAATTTTCCGAACACAAAACGTCTCGGATGACGTACTGTGTCTCGAGTTACGAACAGGCAAGCCGTCAAAACGTAGACAAAAACAAATCACACTGGACAACTTTTTAGTGAGACAGAGGCCCAGTGGGTCTGAAGCAGAGTCGAGTGGTGCCAAGAGACAGAAAACAAGAAAAAGAATCCCCTTCCAAACAATAACATTTCACTTCCTCACCACCTTCCACTTACGCCGTCAGTTCTCCTCCGTACAGGTACGGTAAAACTAAATTAAGTTTTCGTCTATATTTGATCTACTTAGTGTTGTGTTTATCTTTTTTGTGATAGATTTGATGGTTTCCATTGATTTTGTGTTAAGAACTTGTTCACAAAGTACTGTTGTAAAAGTTTAAATAAGCAATCATCTGGGGTCCAGGAACGGATTAATCCATTTTACATTAATTCCTATGGGGGAAATAGTTTCGGTTTACGAACATTTCGGTTTACGAACGATCTTCAGGAACGAATTCAATTCCTGATCCGAGGTTTGACTGTACAGTACACAAACATCTCATTACGCTATAGAAAACCTGAAGATGACCTGTACACGTTGAAACGTGTTGTATTAAAGGCCATATGTGTTACTGTTATAGTTATTACATTTGTGTTCAACAGTAATAGTAAAATTATTGTTGTGAAAGATTACCGATGCTTTTAAGTACCCTACGATTATCCTGCTTGGCGTATTTAGACGATAATAAATACTACAGACAGGGAGAGGGCCGGGATAGCTCAGTCGGTTTAGCGACTCACTACTGGCTGGACGGTCCGGAGATCGAATCGTGATGGGGGCAAGATTTTCCGCACCCGTCCAAACAGGACCTGGGGCCTACCCAGCCTCCTATACAATGAATACCGGGTCTTTATCGGGGGTAAAGCGGCCAGGCGTGGCGTTGACCACCCACCGCATCCAGTCCCGAGTTTAAGGAAAAAGTAGAGCCGTACCTCTACTCCCCCTTTGGGCCTTCGTGACCTGCTCTAGGGTGAAATTTACCTATAGACAGGGAGAATTAGTATTGATTACAGACTGCATTGATTATAATATCCGGTACCTACATTAATTGTGGACCGGGTAGCTCAGTCGGTATAGCGACTGACTACGGGCTGGACGGTCCGGGATCGAATCCCGGCGGGGACGAGATTTCCCGCCCGTCCAGACCGGCCCTGGACCCCACCCAGCCTCCTGTACAATGGGTACCGGTTCTTCCCCGGGAGTAAAGTGCCGCCGGGGCGTGCTGCTGACCACTCTCCCCCTTCTAGTGCCGCGGTCATGGAAGAGTAGAGCTATACCTCTACCCACACTCTGGGCCACACCGGACCTGTAACGGGATCACTTTACCTTTTTTTTTACCTGCATTAATTGCACAGTGATACTTCGATATCGGAACGGTTAAGTCGCTAAATTGTTTATTTCGTTCAACTGTAAACGAAATCTTAGTAATTAACCAACGTAATGCACAAAATCTTGTTTTATAATAAGTTTATTATGTGCCTCTACATGTTTCGAGCACTATGTGCTCATCATCAGGAGGTCCTCTCTCAACCTGTGCACGGGACGTCCACCTACAGGTGTGACGATACCAGATGCTGCATAATACAATTTTGACCTCCTGATGATGAACACATAGTGATCGAAACATGTAGAGGCATATAATAAATTTATTATGAAACAAGATTCCGTGCATCAAGTTGATTAATTACTAAGATTATACTGAGATGCACGGTCAGCAAAACATCAAAATTTGTAAACGAAATGTTTTGCCAGTATGTTGTGCCTGTTATGTGCAGGCCTGTACTGCAGCAGTACTAGTGTAACAGCTGCGTCTCCATGTTTCGTTAAGAGCCCTCTATGTGGGATGTTACGCCATGTCGACTGTGAATTGTTACAGCCGTTTCGAAGGAGCGTAGTACCTTCATCTTCAGGGCGAAGCAGTCCAAGAAGACTGGCTACCTGATCTTGAAGACTGCGGTCCTTGAAAGGTCTGTAACTGTTTACCAGTCCACACGTTGTAACATCCAAGGATACTTGACTAGTCTTTATTACTGCGATAACCATAGAGCTGGCGGCTGTGTTCGGTTATTTGATTTATATGTGTAATAAAATGTAAACCAACCGTTAGGGGAAAATGGATTAGAAATATCTCGAAGTAACCTAATGTGTTCTGTTATTTGTAACTGTTACCTCTATAAAGGACAGTAATTACAAATATGTATGAAAGAGCTTTGCACTTTGCCCACACAACATTTTAAACGCTTCGTGTAATTTTTGGAAGAAGCATATATCATTTGCATAAAGAGGATTAAGGATTGATCTTTGTAATGGAGACTTGGTGTGTTCTCTGTGAGCTAGAAACTGAATTTTTAAATATTATCGATTTTAATGTTCAGCGTCGTCGAGTGTTAGCAAGTAAAACAAAACAATTCCAAACGAATAATCTCACAAACCGATAATCCACAGTCTATCGGTATTTGTAAAGGCGTTTCGTCCATTTTAGATCCTGTACCGGGGTGCTGATAAGTCCTTAGCCCGACCAGGAAGGAAACAGACTCGGAAGCATGTCAGGGACGCGCGCGATTTGAATAACATCTAGACCCGAGCTGACATCAAGTTTTTTTCCTGCAAGGCAAGGCGCCGAAGGAAATTCACGCCAATTTGACCGAAACATTAGCTTGTTTCCTTCCTGGTCGGGCTAAGGACTCATCAGCACCCCTGTAAGTATATTGCTATGAATCGATCTAATTGACTGCAGTATTGACCTTTCTTCGATTGTAAATGTAATGGTTACGTGATTGCGACTATGTTGGCCAAGCGTTCTTTGTTAATCCGTTGTGTAATTGTGCAGATTACGTTTTGAGACAATTGATTGTCATAATATTTACAACATTACAGCTAAAGCAACATCGAAATTTGGAAGTGAAGCTTAGATAATGAAGAAAAGAGAGGAACAACGTTTAGAAGCAGCACAGATGAGATTTTTGAGACACTTACTTGGAATAACAAAACTAGATAAAGAAAAGAATCAATGCATCAGGCAAAAAACGGGAGCACAGAACATAGGAAAGGAAATAAAACAGTACCAGAAAAAGTGGCTACAACGTGTACAGAGGATGGACACAGACAGACTACCAAAACAAGTACTACAATATAAACCAAAAGGACGAAGGAACATAGGACGACCGAGGAAGAGATGGAGGGACCAACTTCATCTTGAGAATCAAGGAACAGGAAACACGCCTAACCCTTCAGGAACATGATGATGATGATGATGATGATGATTGTCGTCGTGAGGAACCAAATATGCATATACATATAAGAGGTAAAGCTACCTCATTACACGCCTGGACAGGTCCTGAGGGTTCCAGGACGTTGAGGTTTCAAGTTTTCAAAACAGTCGGCACGTGAATGTGGTAAGATTGTCAGCCTTACGCACCGGCCGCCTCTACCCCCCAGGAAATATTTGTGGTTCTCATTTCTGTTACAGGCTAAGTCAACCCCTGGCCCATAGTTCGGCCGGGAAGGATTATGCCAATGAAAAATTCCAGTGACACATCGGGAATCGAACCCACGACCTTTCGGCTTGTAGCTCAGTGCCTCAACCAACCGCGCCACCGCGTACCCCAGCATATACACATACAACATTTTATTAAATTTCTCGAAAACCACCGTTATTTGCCGTGAATCCAACATGGAAGCGAAAGGGATCGATCTGGCGTGTCTGAACGGCCAAGTGATGTTGTGCGTATAAAGGTTAATAATTTGGAATTTCGGCTGGTTCTGTATGTTGTTGGACATAAAGTGCCTCAGAGCGCTTGCAGTGGTTACACAGGTGGATGTTGGCGAAGGTAGGCCTGGTCGCAGGGTGGGGGGGTAGAGATTTCGATGTCATAAAAGTTCAGAGACGTTAAACACATTATTTGGTAGAGTTGAGTGCAGGAAGAATAGCCATTAGCCGTTCTATAATAACAAACACATTAATCATGCATGCTGTTGGGACACAGATGTAATCTAAAATGTCGTTTTATAATCCACATATGGCAACGGTAAATTTTCGCTGTCCACGCCCTGAAGGCACATGAGACGGGTAGAGGCATAGATCAGTACATTCTTAACCTTGGCGCTGGTTGGAGATGAGTGGCCAACTTCACGCCCCGGCCGCTTTATCCCAAAGAAAGAGTGTTATAATCATTGCTGTGCCAACAGGAATCAAAATCTTCAGATGACTTTCAACACTATATGGAACCCGAATAACATACAGCGCAGCTTGCCTATGAGCACTAGGATTTGTCTTCCTATTCACAATAGGAGGTCTAACCGGTGTAGTTCTAGCAAACTCATCAATTGCCATCGTACTACACAACACCTACTATGTGGTAGCACACTTCCACTATGTTCTGTCAATAGGAGCAGTATTTGCAATTATAGGGGGATTTGTACAATGATTCCCACTCTTCACCGGTCTCACTATAAACCCAAAATGTTTTAAGGCTCAATTTGCCGTTATATTCGTGGGAGTGAACTTAACATTATAATCCACATATGGCAACGGTAAATTTTCGCTGTCCACGCCCTGAAGGCACATGGGACGGGTAGAGGCATAGATCAGTACATTCTTAACCTTGGCGCTGGTTGGAGATGAGTGGCCAACTTCACGCCCCGGCCGCTTTATCCCAAAGAAAGAACCCCGGTAGGTATTGAATAGGACGCTGGGAAGATCCCAGGGCCGGTCTGAACGTTTTGGAGAATAGAAAAATCGCTTGCTCCTGCCTTGATTTGGGGCACGCGGTGACGCAGTTGGTTGAGGCACTGCGCTACAAGCCGGAAGGTCGTGGGTTCGATTTCCGATGTTGTCATTGGAATTTTTCATTGACATAATCCTTCCCGGCCGCGCTATGGCCCAAGCGCTGACTCAGCCTCTAACAAAAATGAGTACCAGGAATATTTCCTCGGGGTAAAGGCGGCTAGTGCGTAGGACTGACAACCTTACCACCTTCATGTGCCGATTGTCTTGATATCTGGGAGGCTTAACTTCCTGGAACCCTTAGGGTCTGTCCAGGCCTGTAATGGGATTGCTTTACCTGCCTTGATTGGAACCACGGACCGTCCAGCTCTATCCTAGTCACTATGCCGACAACGCTGTTTCCGTGTTCCACATCACTGGTTCGGGGAACGAATTGTGAAGCATTTCACTGGCAGATGAGTATTTGAGTGCAAGAATACTGTGTTGAGCCCACTGATCAGATCTTGTATCCATGATCTGGTCAGAGATTTACAATAATTCATGAGCTGATACTATATGGCCGGGTAGCGTAGTCGGTATAGCGACTGGTTACGGGCTGGACGGTTCGGGGATCGAATCCCGGTGGGGCTAGATTTTCCGCGCATGTCCAAACTTAGCCTCCTGTACAACAGGTACCGGGGTTTTCCCGGGGTAAAGAGCGGCCGGGGCGTGACGCTGACCACTCACCCCTTCTAGTGCCGTAGTAAAGAAAGAGTAGAGCTATACCCCTATTCCCCCTATGGGTCGTACGGCGTGTACAGAAGGTCAGTGCCTGTACAAGGGTGCACTTTACCTTTACATTTTGATACTATATAGTGCTTTTGAGAACGTAGTAACTCTTTAAAAGGGCTTCTTTGGTATTAAGAATTGTCACAGCGCTGCAGACTGAAATTTAAAAACAAATTACATTTGGATTTATGTGAAACGTTACGCCTTTGAACAGAAATGCATCAATTGCTTTGGTGTTTAATTTGGCAGTGGCACTGTATTCTCCACTGCGCGAGTCGATAGATTGCCAAGTGGCAGCATGTCTGGCAGTCGTATCTTCCGGGACTTCGGCGAAGCTCATCTCGTTTTTGTTAGGGATTAAGAGCCACAATCTGTAATGCGGTTGTTTGAAATATCGTCACTGGCTTCAAGGCGATACATTTTCTGTTGACTCCTTGACATCCATGAGTAGCCTTTGTAACCAGCATCGCCAGGGCACCCAGCTGACTTAAAATCCATTTATCAGGGGTTCAAAAGAGGTTGGAAGAAATGCTTCTCTTTACAATAGTTTTTTTCCCCAAAAAAATACCTTTGGGACAGAGAGACAGAAAAACTCATTACAAGAACCCTTATCTTTTAAACCACATTTTGATAAAGAATACAGCAGTCATAGGGAAGATCGTGTGTGTGTGTGTGTGTGTGTGTGTTTGGGGTGTGTGTGTGTGTATTTGGTGTGTGTGTGTGTGTATGTGGTGTGTGTGATGTGTGTGTCAATCAATACAGTACACAGTGCGCAACAGCTGGTAACAAAATTTGTCATGAGAAGATATGTCACTTAGCTATTGAAATTGGCGAGTTATAGGTTGCGGAGTTTCAGTATCGTGTCCACATGGGCCACCCTTTAGTCCCTGTCACGACACATTTTAAGTGAGCACCCCCTTCACGTCGGAATGGCGCGCCCTCTGACTGCAGATGCTTCAACGTCGAAATATGGAGTGTGGTGAGTGTGCTGCATCAGCACGCACGTCTTCTCTACCCATCTTGCAGTGAAAAATAGATCGTTTTCGGTAACGTAAGCAAATTTTTTACCAGACTGCACCACGTCACATTAAAGAAGTGAGTATGCCTAGTAACGGCCATGATAATCTCAAATCACGTGTGTTGTATGCTTATTCGTGATTGTAATTTTTTGTTACTGTAATTCCCAAAAACGTGAGCTTTGTCGTATTTCCGAAGGGTATGTTATTTATCTTTTAATATAATTATTTATTCCTTCAATAACACAACAATATATATAGTGATTAATATTAAAAATTCGGCGACATGTTTCGGTTGAAAGGAACCATCATCAGGCAAAATACGAAAACAGTACTGGTACATTCAGAGACTGTATTTTCATATTTGGCCTGATGATGGTTCCTTTGAACCGAAACATGTCGCCGAATTCGTAATATTGATCACTATATATATATATATATTGTTGTGTTACTGACTGGAATAAATTGTTGTATTATTGCAATACACAGCGCGATGGTTCCTATCAAAATATTTATCTTTTATTGTGATTTTATCCTGCATTCTGTAGGCCCTGCATGTCAATATTCTGTCGGGCATTTGAATGTTAGCCCTTTGACGCCTAACGACCCCTATAATGGTCGTACCGCACCGCTAACCTCTAAACGTTGCATTTTATATATTTATTCAAAAAATATAGGTACTGAATATTTTAAACATGTTATATACTCCACGTTTTTTCTCTTCAAAATGCAGTTTGTTTCATAATTCTAACATATTTTGTTCCTGTTTTATCCACATTTTATATACAGGGTGTGCTAAAATTTAAAAAAGATAATTCCGGCGCCAAAAGATTAAAGTTTAGAAACATGGTGATGTTACGATATCTTGAACGAGTTGCAGGTAGTGGAAATTGTACTAGCGAAGACGATTTCACAAACAAAAAAAATGATCGCTGATGTGCTGCATATTAATTTTCAGCGTCTGTGGTTTTGCTGTCTAAATGCAGGTACGGTAAAGTTATAAGTTCTTTCCCGGAAGTGCGACTTGCTACATTTACTTTGCTTGAATACAAATCGCGCTCAGAACCGGCGTAAGTTCGTGTCGTGCGGTTTCTCGTCCCTCAAGCATCAACACACAAGAGAGTAAATGAGCCGTGAGGGGCGTTCTTATGAAAACACAATCCGCCTCGCGCTTTGCCGTGCAACGTAATTAAACCCAGCAGATGCAGCTCGAACAGCTCTATAATACAGCGGCTGTATCCAATCCACACGAGCTGTACATGGTAGTCTGGTCGAATACTGTAAGTTCGATTCCCGGCTGACTTGTAAATATGATGATGGATTGTCATCTGTTCAGTGGTAGGCCTTAACTGAAACGTTAGTCATCTGTTTAAACTCCACGGATAAGAGTGCTGCTTGAGGAGCAAACAGTTCCGCGGTTGATCAATAAATTCTCCACATTTTATGGAATCCGCAAGGTCGTCACCGTGTTTACAGCAGCCCGCCACTTGTCCCTGTCCTCAGCCAGATCGATCTAGTCCACGCCCTCTCAACCGACGTCTTCGGGATCCATTCTAATATTACCTTCCCATTTACGCGTAGGTCTTCCAAGTTTTCTCTTTCCCTCAGGTTTCCCCATTAAAACCCTGTATGCACCTCTCCACTTCCCCATACATGTCGCATACCTCGCGCATCCAATTTTTCTTCATTTGATAGCCAGAATAATGTTTGATGACGTGTACAAATGATGAAGATCCTCGCTCTGTAATTTCCTCCAGTCCCCTGTTACCTCGTCCCTCTTACACCCAAGTATCTTCCTAGCCACCTGTTCTCGAACGCCCTTAACCTACTTTGCTTTGTCATTGTGAAAGACCAAGTTTCACACCCATGTAAAACAACCGGATGTATTCTCTTCCAGCATATATCATTATCACCCGCTCCACAGCTGTCTAATTAAAGTAAGAAAATAAATGTTTCTGTATTTCGTCCGTCCCTTGAAAACTAAACGCCCTCTCTGAAATGGTATGGAATGTTGTAACATAACAAGATTTATGTTCGAGAGGCACTCGGTTTGAACCTCGGCCGGAGCACCGGCACGGAGTTTCGTGGGTTTCCTCGCCCTGCGCTTGTAATGTCAGGAAAGTACCTGTAAATGCCACCTCACCGCTTTGTTCACATCCTTTTGCGGTTCGCCATAAATAATTCTCTAATACCATTCTGAGGTACAGCGTTTGGAAAATTTGTGCTCTTTTTTAGGTCGGAACATACCTTTCCACTCTTGGTAATGGAATGCGTTGCACACGAATTGGGGCGAGGTACAGAAGGGATTCAGTATACAAACTCGTAGATCATAGCGTTGGTTTTGGTGCTTTGTTCGTGTTATGGATGCTGGAATCTCATTGTGAAACAATTGCATACCTGAGTGGTAGAAAACTCCTGTGGAATTTATTCTTTTATAGAACAGACGAAATTTTATTTAAGGTATAAATCTCGTCGCATTTGTTCTTAGTTCGCTCCGTGATGCATGGCTTCCCATGCAGACTCCATCTGTAACAATTTGAGCCGTAAAGTCGAAGAGGATTGCCAGCTGGATTCACTGACATTGAATATTCATTGAACGCATATCGCATGCGATAAATTGTGTTTGAGCTTCCCAAGGCAAGTGCGAGGAGTTCGTTGTGTCCTGAAACAGAGAATTGGGACAGAAGGTAATTCATACCTGTGAAGGTAAAGAATCAGTTTACAGGCCTGGACAGGCCCTGAGGGTTCCAGGAGGTTGAGGCTCCGAGATTTCAAGACAATCGGCACATGAAAGTGTTAAAGTTGTTAGCCGTGCGCGCCGGCCGCCTTCACCCCCAAGAAATAGTGCTGGTGCTCATTTCTGTTAGAGGCTGAGTCGACCTCAGGGCCATAGTGCGGCCGGAAGGATTATGTCAATGAAAAATGACGCCATCGAGAATCGAACCCGCGACCTTCCGACTTGTAGCGCAGTGCCTCAACCAACTGCGCCACCGCGTACTCCATGCATACCTGTAAGGTTAAATCGAATAAAAATAGCCAAGGTTTTAGCAAGATAATTAAAAATTCGGTCTTTGTCTCAGAAGGGAGTATAGAACACTACCCATCCTCACTGACGCAGTCTCCTTGTTTGGGACTTTGTACATCGTTCAAAATTGTTTTTATAAGGCGCGACGATGGACAGGGTCGAAAAAAAAAAAAAGATACTGTCATTCACACACCGTCGCCAAAGCCCTATAGTGCTGAACTGCTCTTCCTATTCATCATAGGCCTAATAAGCGGAAACGTGTTTTTCTGGAATACTGTACTTGTACCGGCACGCGTATTACAGGTGTGCGCCGCATAACGACGTTTCGGTCAACGACGGACCGCATATACGACAGTGTTCCCATAAGATTATATGATATGATAATACCATTGTGTTACAATTGCCTACAGTATTCAGTACAGTAAAATGCTCTACAGGTTTGTAGCCTAGGAGCAATAGGCTATACCATATAGCCTAGATGTGCGTAGGCTATACTATCGAGGTTTGTGTAAGGACACTGTATGACGTTCTCACAACGACGAAATTGCCTATCGACGCAATACTCAGAACGCACCCCCGTCGTTAAGCGACGCATATCTATACTGTGTCGTGAGACGTAAAGCAGAACATGGCTACACTGAGAAGCACGGAGTTGCATTTCGGTTTAATGGTGGTGATGGATTCATCCTACTACAGACATGTAACTTGTTTTTCGGTGACCGGCTGTGAATGTGCCCGAAACCTTATGATGTCTTTGGTAGTGTAGGAAGCTGACAACATGGAGACGTTAGAACCTTCCAGACTATGTACGCCGTCTTATATAAACTAGACAACAAGTTTGTATGGTATCGGCGCAAGTGTGGTTCTTTTATGTAAAGTCGATGTCAGGGTGCCCAAAAATTGCTACCTAAACTTGTATATGTTATGAACTCCGCGTGATTTCAGGCTTCCCCCGCGATGCAAATGAGATCTGCGCTCTTCTGGGATTTTACGCAGCGTGGAACCCCAGGAGAGCGCAGAACTCATGTTATGAACTCGCTTGTGCTGAAGTCACTCTTCTGGTTGGCAAATATCGCGGGAAATGTTTTTTTTTAAGTGAGAGTTTTAGAGATTATGACGACAGTACCTGGTTGCACGGAAATTAAGTGCATCAAAGGTACGCAGCGGACGCATAGTCTGGCGAGACACTCGATGTCGTGGGAATGATTAGCGTTTTGAGAAGGATAGATAATCAAGTGCCGTACACGGGACGAAGTGACGCTAGTGCAGGTACCGCACAGATAACTACCATTGTGAAATTTACGTTTCAGTAAATATTTTCTTTGCAAAGGTTTTCGACTACCTGGCGGTCTAGAAAACTGTCAGAGTTGGCGCTGGCGTGCTCCTCTGCGAGGACTCTTGACACTTGCACTTAATAATGGAAACTGCTGTTACTGCGCAGACATAATGCTATTGCTGATGCAGGTAGGCCGTTATTAACCTAGTTAGGCTATAAAAACAAAGATTTTAGCGTATTTCGACCCGACTGGGCCCTCTTCTGACCCTACGCCTAGTGCAAGAGGTAACATTTATGTTCACGGAAGTGCACGTCTGATTGTTTTGGAGTCTCATTTACTTAAACTTGTGGATTATGTAACTGAAAGTGTAATGTCCAAGACATGTTGATGATGTTGATGGACAGAAATTTATTAACACTAACACTGTGTCTAAATTTAAAGGTGAAGTTGCCCCTGCACACGCCGTAGGAGGAGTAGAGGCATATCGCTGCTCGTTTATAACCTCATCACTGGATGGAGATGAGTGGTTTCCTTCACGCCGCGGCCGCTTTACCCCCGGGATAGGAAGCCCGGTGCTTACCGAATAGGAGGCTGGATGGGTTTATTGACTGACGTACTATGTACTGTGATCCATACCCTCACACATACCAAAAGTTGTATAGACCTAGGGTTAACAATCTTCATGTTTGTGCCGTGCATCAATAACAATTAAACACTTTATTATCCAACTAATGCACAAATATATAATTCGTAGATACAATTAAAATTATAACATATTTAAAATTGCTCCTACATGTTTCGGTTCACTGTATAGGAAGGCAGTGCCTTCCTATACAGTGAACCACACACACGCACAACCGGGCAGAATATTCTGCCATAACACCGACCACGTCCATGTCAGCGGACACGATAGAACCATTCTTGTAATCTTAGCGAAACACTGTACAAGGCTCCCTGATGATGGATCCTCTGTGATCCGAAACATGTTGGAGCCATTTTAAATATTTTATAATTTTAATTGTATCTTCTTCGTCTTCAGATCATTCCTGACATCGACTTCCCATCTAGACTTGGGCCTTCCAGCTGGTCTTCCTGTGAATGGTTTCCATTTGTGTATTCTTTTTAGTATGCTGGTTTCGAGCATTCTATTTATGTATGCAAACCAACTCAATCGTTGGGCTTTAACATAATTTATTATGTTCCGGTGTTTAATTAATTCATCCATCTCATTTGTTTTAATTCTCCAAATACCGCTGGCTTCCTTAGTTGGTCCAAATATCTTCCATAATATTTTCCTCTCAAACACAGAGAGTTTTTGTATAATACTTTCTTTGAGGACCCATGGTTCACGGCCATAAACTACAGTTGGTCTAATTACTGACCAGTATAACTTCAATCTGGATTTCCTGGACACCACATTGCTTTCAAAAGCGTTTTGTTTGCATAGAATGCTTTATTCCCTTTAGCAATTCTTTCTATAATTTCTTCTTCCAGGGTTTAATTGTATCTACGAGTTATATATTTGTGCATTAGTTGAATAATAAAGTGCTTAAGACCTAGGGTTATTTATTTATTTATGTATTTTTCGGAATAAAGCCAATAAGTCCCACCGTGTACTTCACGTTTCCGCACTGCTGCATCTCTTTTTATTTTTAAATGTAACAAAATTATGTACAAGTGGTGATCTCTTTATGTAAATAAGTTTTTACTTTGGTATGGTAAAAGCTCGAAAAAAGCAAATTAGATGCTCTAGGTGTGCTGTAAGGCATTACCAATAGATGTGGAAGTCTGGTCGCGCTCTGCGGGTACAGTGAAGAGCGGTAGCATGAAAGTATTTTGTGGGATCTGAATATTCATAACGTGCCTGGGGCAGGAATGTAGACAGACAGCTTCCTCTGTGATGGCTCCTCCAAGAAAAGTAGTCCCATATAGAACAGGAATTACTTAAAATGCAAGGTTTTCTCAGAATATAATAGGGTCTAATTTGGTCTCTTATCACTGCTGAATCTTGTTGTCAGCAGAATTCCCCGAATTCTGACAACTGTGACAACCGTACGTTTCTCGCTTCCCTCATACAGGGATCTCGGTTCTAATCCTGGCTGGATATGATTCTCTACATTTCTTGTAGCGTGCATTCTTGTTTAGGAATGGAAATCTACGTAAAAGAGGGATTCATTTATGTGTCTTGTAACTATAAAATTGTTAACACTGTTAGTTCACCAAGATTCATGAGGTCTATTGTTTCTGCAATATTTTTTCTGAAATATTTCATGTTATCGAAATGTGTATGTTTGTGTGTGTGTTCTGCTGTTGCGTTTGGTGTGGCGGAAAACCTATCGAATGTCGGTCGAGTTGTGGTGGTGTTCATCCGTTGTCATTCCGTATACAAGAGTTGGATATGTATAAATCTTATTGTAGCATCGTGCATTTTCGTAGAATCACTTCAATTTATCAACCAACGAATGCACATAAAATTTCACATAAAACACTTTAAAACACTCCGACATGTTTCGATCTTGTCAGTTCATCATCAGGGAGCTTTGTTCCTTGCTAAAGTTATATTACAGTATTCACAATTCAGTTCGTATTTGCAAACGAGTTGTTGTGGCAGCATATCATGTTGTGTGGGAATGTGTTGTGGAGCAGTGCACGAATTGAATTGTGAATACTGTAATTTAACTTTAGCAAGGAACAAAGCTCCCTGATGATGAACTGACAAGATCGAAACATGTCGGAATGTTTTAAAGTGTTTTAAAGTGTTTTGTGTGAAATTTTATGTGCATTCGTTGGTTGATAAATTGAAATTGATTATGTGTCTGCTATGAAAAGCAACAAGGCAGAAGCCTTCTGTTGTCCAGAAATATCAAGACGTTAAAATTATATGGGCTTCTGGCACTAACACGAAAACTCAAAGCATAACCTTGGTGGTTCACACCTTCTATGTTCTTGGGTATATTTGCGTTTGTGATTTTAGTGTCTGTGGCTGTGTGTGTTGGCAGCTTTGACCGTTTTGGTCTGAATTGAATGCGATGGGAGAAGAGAGGAATGCACAAAGGAGCGTATGTACTTTGAATATATTAGGATTATGAGTCATACTTAATGCCTTTTTTAAAACAAAATTATGGTGTTATGACGTGTTGGTGTATGAGGATTTTGTAAACATCGGAATATTTATGGTACAAAAGTGCGTTTCCTATTCTGTGTTAGTGCTTAATCTTCTGGTGTGTACCACCGCGCAGTCTTAGTAGTTTGTAAACACCGTATCGAAGGAACGTACTACCATGCTCTTCGCATGGACTACATGGTGTCATAATCCAGGAGACCAAAAGTTGAATCTTCACTGCCGTGAAAATGTCATGTCGGTTTCTGTTTAGGACTGTAACATGCGTACCAAATATTCATAAAATTCCATTTTGTCCTCCTCCCATTTATACGAGGGAAAGTCATTAAATAACAGGAATTTTATTCTAAAGTGCATGGAAAAGTATGCACAACGAAAAATATTATTTCGGGACACAAAATTGCTCCTTAGCAATATGTCATATAGGGGTCGTGACGATCAAGCAGTTTGAGCCTGCGCAGTAGGCCGTACAACATGGCCGCTCCACTGTTAACTTGCACCGTGGAAGAGCAACGAAGCGTTATTCGTTTTTTGTGGTCAGAGGGTGTGAAA
>Ga0123357_10005983_pt1 | contig 14701 bp, 10 predicted proteins | sample TergutEmb28metaG_FD_89873 | JGI IMG/M metagenome (GOLD analysis project Ga0123357, IMG submission 89873) | Embiratermes neotenicus P4 segment gut microbial communities from Petit-Saut dam, French Guiana - Emb289 P4 | ecosystem: Host-associated > Arthropoda: Insects > Digestive system > Gut ...
AAAAGCTTCCAAAATTTGTCTTTTGTATTACATATACAGTATTTTCTTTATTAAAGTCCAGGATAAGATGATTTCTTACAGGGTTGACTATTAACACTTCTCGACAAACTGAAATGATCAACATGCATTAACTCTTTGGTGCCAGAACTAAATGCCCGCAGTGATTTGCAGGAGACCAGAATTTAAATGAGGGCTGCACAAGAGCAGGTACATTATATTATGTTCAGTATTTTGAGTATCACACTGCATGTTATACACACATAATAATTTGGCACCAAAGGGTTAAATTCCAGATTTTTAGGACAGAAAATAAGAAGATCATACTTATCTGCAGATGACACAATGGCACTAAACACTTTCTGCGTGAGCGCAATCAAGTTCCTTCTGTTCTCCTCTATGTCTTCAGTAGGGTCCAACCTGTCAAAAATTGTCTGTAATGTAACTGATTAGCTGCACTAAAGAATGTAAAATCAACCCAAATTACAAACTCATATGGTAACCTAATTTAGCCTACATCTGTTACCTGCTAAGATGGGAAACAGACCATTAATACAAGACATGCTCAGAAAATTTCAGGATTTTTTTTCTCTTGATGTAGAAGGCATTTACATGCTATTCCATGTTCCTTGTGACTTGATACAATGAGCCTAGTGATAGCAACACTGTTGAACACTGTCAACTTCAGTACCACCATGCTCTTGCATTATGTAACTAGATCCAATTTTTATGTTAAGAAAAAAACAAAATGATAATAATATAGAAAATTCTCTATATTTCTACATCATGTTCCAGCCTATTTGACTGGCAATCATCAGGTAGTAATATGGCGTACAAAAAAGGGAAAATTATTTCAACTTGAGCTACAGAAGAAGACAAAATTTTTAGGGTGCTAGAGATTTATCGACCTATTACCGGAAAGTATAGTTTACGCACTTTATCCAATGACAATGGAACTAGACTTACAAATTTTGCATCTTCTATAAACATGGTGGTAGCAAATACAGTGTTCAATCATAAAGACATACATAAAATACATAAGATCCCCTGATGGACAAACTTTCAATCAGATAAATCACCTCCTAATAGATGCAAGACATGTATCTAATGTAATGGATGTAAGGACTTTTAGAGGGGTTAATATAGATTCAGATCACTACCATTTAATATCAAAGATCAGAAATCAAAATTCCAATGCAAGGAAAACGTATAGTTCTTACGCTAGAAAATTTAATAGTGAGTAACTGAAGAGTCCTGAAGTACTTAACAAGACATGCTGATGATAATAATAACAATGGCGATATTAACGAGGTGTGGATGCATCTTAAAAATGCCATAACGCAAACAGCTGGCACCATATTTAACAGAATAGAAAGAGTAACATACAAAGACTGGTTTGATGCAGAATGCAAACAGGCAACAATCAGCAAAAACAATGCATACAAAAGGATGCAACAAAGAAATCACACTCAGAAAGCAGTGGAGGAATATAGAACTGCCAGAAGTTAGGAAAAAAGAGTACATAAACAAAAGAAGAAGATATTTATTGAACGTGGACTTGAGGAAGAGGAACGTCTCAGAAGTAACAATGAAAGCAAATCCTTCTATCAAAAACTAAACACAAGCAGAAAGGACTTTCAACCTAGAACAATATCATATCAAAGCAAAAGGACTTTCAACCTAGAACAATATCATATCAAAGCAAAGAAGGAACACTTTTAAGCCAGGAGGATGATATACTCAGTAGATGGGGGGAACATTTTGATGAACTGCTGAATAAAAAACTTTCCGATCAACATGTTACTAGCCAGAAAACTTATCAAGTGTATTAAGACATCGATGAACCTACTCCAACACTAGATGAAGTAGAAAATGCCACACAAAAGCTTAAGGATTACAAAGCACCAGGAATAGATCTTATACAAGCAGAACTAATAAAGAAAGCCAGTCCAGACTTTGTTGAATGTATGCACCAGCTAATAACAAAATTCTGGACTACTGAAACCATACCAGAAGACTGGAATTGGAGTATCATCTGTCCTATACACAAGAAAGGAGACATGACAATATGCTCAAATTATAGAGGAATAAGCCTACTATGTGTTGCTTATAAGATCTTCTCCAACATCTTGTTTAATAGGCTTATGCCCCATGTAGAGACAACCATTAGTGATTACCAATGTGGTTATCGCATGCAACGGTCCACAGTAGACCAGATCTTCACTTTATGTCAAATACTTGAAAAATGTAGTGAACATGGAAAGGACACACATCACCTCTTTATTGATTTTAAGGCGGCACATGACAGCATAAATAGACGTAGCCTATACGCAGCCACTGAAGACATGAATATACCATGAAAACTGATTGCCATAGTCAAGGCCACAATGAATAACACTCAGTGTCAAGTTAAGATATAGAACAGATTATCAAAACCCATTAACGTTAAAAACGGAGTTCGAGAGGGGGACGCATTGGCTTGTTTACTGTTTAATATAGCATTAGAGAAAGTTATCAGAGACACTGCTGTAAATATAACAGGTACCATCTTTTATAAGTCTGTTCAAATTTTAGCACATGCTGACAATATTGACATAATTGGAAGAACTCAGTCAGCTACAATTGAGGCATTCACCAGTTTAGAAAAAGCATCTAAGAGCATGACTATGTTCACTAATCAAGAAAAAACCAAATATATGCCAGTAACTAAGAAGAGCCATGCAGGTTATCCTCACTATCTAGAAGCTGGACCATACAAATTTCAAGTTGTTCATAGTTTCAGTTACTTAGAGTCAGACATCGATTGTAACAATGACATCAGCGCAGAAATCCAAAAACGTATCCTAGCCGCAAACTGGCATTTCCACGGACTGAGAAAGCATATGAGGTCCCACTTGACCTCATAAAACACTAAAATATTGATGTATAAAGTACTCATTAGACCTGTACTTACACATGCCTACGAAACATGGACTCTATCTAAAACAAATGAGAGGCAGTTAAGCCTGTTCAAAAGAAAGGTGCTTCAATGTATCTTTGGAGTGAAGCAAGAGAATGAAACACTGTTAATTACATCAAAGTCAATAGACTAGCACGGGCTGGGCACTTGATGCATATGAATAATGATAGAATTCTTAAAAAAAATATTCAACACCAAACCGAATGGTGTAAGAAGATCTGGAAGACCGAAACTACGATGGGACAATGGAGATCAAGACATAAGAATGTTAGAGGCCAAGAACTGGAAAAAGGTCGCCCTCGACAGGGATGAATGGGCAAAGCTTCTGAAGAAGGCCAGGGCCCATCAGGGGCTGTCAAGCCAATGATGATGATGAAACTAATTTCCACTTCCATTTTCTATAATTTAACCAGAACTTTTTATTGGATAGGCTTCTTTTGTTTATCTGCATCAACAATAAAAGTAATACAAGCTTTAAAGTTTAAAATGTCTATACAAATGCTGTAATAACACAATTTTTCATTTAATGTGTTTCATCTTAATAAAAAACTGAATATTCTTTCACTGTTTAACATACTACAAAAATAATAAAAAGTAAAGCCACCCCTGTACAGGCCTGGACAGGCCCTGAGGGTCCAGGATTTCAAGACAATCAGCAAATGAATGTGGCAACGTTGTGAGCCCTACGGACCTGCCGCCTTTACCCCCCAGGAAATATTCCTGGTGCTCATTTCTGTTGGAGACTAAGTTGACCCCAGGGCCATAGTGTGGCTACAAGAATTGTGTCAATGAAAAATTTGGGAATCAAATCCATGACTTTCTGGCTTGTAGCACAGTGCCAACCAACTGCACCACTGTGTGCCCCACAAAAAATAATTTTTATTCAAATACTTGATGGACTAATGAAAATGATTTGTGTAACATATGCCATCCGAATCCCACAATTTCAGAAACATTATGTTGACCACATTATTCAAAACATACCAAAATTCAATTAGTAATGGCTACCTGTATTGCTTCCTATACACATGCAGCCAGAAGAGTTGCCTTATATGAACAGACAACAAAGATGATTTTTTAATGAACCAAAGCATGGTTTAATCAACTTTCACTAATAGCATGAAACAGAGTGGAGAGTAGGTAATTACATTAACTTTAGAACAGGAAAACTATTACACTCACCAGCATGGAAAGAAATTGCATGTCCACTTTGTTCTTCATATATAAACAAACACAAATATAAAAACAAAGATATAAAGTAATGAGAAAACTTACCCCACTGTGTGGAAATGTTAGGTTCAGCTCATTACAGGTAAAATATTCCACACACAATAACATCTGTTGCCATAAGTTTTCAGTCACTGTTGCCATTATATTTTATTGTCTCATTCATAGATGGTAGGGAGGCAATTTTTACTACTTGGTTTCCAAGCAAGTGACAGGTATCAAAAGCCAAAGTGCAAATTTAAGTGGCAGCTCCACATGTAGCAGCAGGCCTGTTACAATCCCACACAAGTGGTTAATATATAAAACTAACAACTGACCTTGCAGGATCCACTTCAAAGTTCAGACTGGTTTCTTCAAGTAATGGCCTGATTAATGGCTCCAGTAGATTTTGTAGGTAACTAGCACCATAAATCTTGAAACAGAATGCCATAATTTTGCTGCCCAATGAATTTCCTCGAAATAGTGTTTGCATACAATCGGAAACTTCAACTTCTCGGTAGAACATGTTCCACAATAGTGGAGATAATAAATGTTTCGCATCAAATAGTGTTACAAATACTCTTGCTAGTTCATCCTGAAAGCAAAACATTACATAAGGGTAGAACAAATATGTGCAATGCCAATGTCAAGATATATAATGTGCCCCTCAAAACAACATGTCACATAAAAATAAATATTTACATTTCACATAGTGTTACATAACTGTAACAATTCCCATTAATATAGACACTTACCATTTGTGATGTAGTCACAACATTGGCGAGAGCCATTGCAATGGGTAATTCACCTTTATCACTGATCATTGTTGCCAACTGCACAAGTTGTTCAAACCTATCTGCTAAAACAGTCTCAGCTAGTGTATCAAACTCTGTTCCTTGCTGAAGAATTTTTGTCAATACCTCCATGAATGCTGCACGGGTCTGGAGATCACGATTATAACCCAAATCTGTAGCAAGACACAAAATACAAACAGAATGAAACCTCTGTTTACAAACCATTCTCACACAAGAAATTCCTCATGGCCTTCCTAGGTATCTTGTAATCAAGACATAGACAGAAGACCCATTTCATGTTTCTTTGGGTGACAAAGAACTTGAGGAAACTTCATTTGTTAAATTTTAATAAGGCGTTAGGGAATCAGTGAATATGAACAGTCATAAAACCATGTATCTCGTGTAACACCCATCAATTTGTTCCCCCTTCACAATCCTTGAAGAGTTTGTTCATAGTTCACAGGATCACATAGAATGCAATTCTGCATGGCAAGTTTCATGGTGACCCCACAGTGTCCAAACTTCTTTTGGTAACAACACTGTGACCATGTTTCATCTACAGGATTTTCATACACAAAACTACACAAGGAAAAACACTGCAACCCTGTAACTGATTTGTACACACTTAATACATTTGATTATAGTGTTACTCCTTACCTATGGAATGCATAAGGCCACTGTCAATGTTGGCAGATAGCAAATTTGACATTGCTTGTATTGTTGCATTGTGGAAAGTATTTAACTTTCCAGCAGCCACACGCTGCCTGTTAACATCCCTTTCCACATCCTGTGCGTCATTACAGTCATTTAGCAGATTCATGAACAATGTAAAATACCTAGTAACAAAAAATAACATATCAGCAAATAACGTCACCATACTATTAACAAAAATCTGGTATTATATTTGATAATATGTCTATTACAGCTAGCATCTCTCAGCTATTTATCTGTAACTTCTGAGCTATAGATTGGCAAACAGCCTGATTTTAGTACCATTTAATCTTAATCTCACAAACTGATCAAATTTCAAAACTCAGAGAAATACACCTGATGTCTTAGGACCACTAACACACACAAAAGAAGAAAAATTCCATTATGGCTGTACATACTTGCATTAAACTGAATAACAATGGCCCCTATTGAAATTCATGAACCTAATTAATTAATGATCCATACCAAACTATTTGGACTAAACTTTACAAGTCTAAACTCACAAAAGCACCAAAATATGAACTGAAATGCTGTCATTGCTCTTGAGGCAGGTACAATTATTATTAAAAGCATCCTACCTAATATTAATTGGTACCACAAATGCATAAGACAAAATGTATAGAATGCAATGAAATCTTCTCGGGCTGAAAGCCACAAAAGTTTGTTTAAAACAGCCAATGTTTCAGAAACCAACTCTGTCTCCATCACCAGGGTGTTGAAATGACTTGACCCCCAGTATGTCCCCAGTACATAGCAGTAGCAGACCAGGACTCATGCAAGGACATCAGCCAATGGGGGTTAATGGGTGGAGTAAAAAAACTGCTGCATGTGGCCTTGCTTCTCTTTGGGAGCATCTTTTCTCTGTTTCAATAATTTCGTTACAGGTTGCCATGTTCAACTTAAAGTGAAGCCCTCCTTCCCTTTAAAGATGTTTGGATCTAAACATTTTTCTCTTGTTTCCTTCACCAAACAGTCCATGTAGCTAGTGGCCTTGCCCAAACTTAATGTGTTGTTGAAATTAATTTTATGTCCAGTATAGAATATGTGTTCTGCAACAGCAGAATTCTTGGGTTGGCCATGATGTAAGTGCCTCATCTGCTCTTATGTCTGGCTGCTATGGTTCTTCTCGTCTGTCCCACAAACACCTTGCCACACTCACAAGGGATACAGTATGCACCAGGAGTATTGAGGAACTAATTTACTTAAGCAGAATTAATGTAATGACGGTTTTCTTCACCAGTATATGGATTGTCTTGATTTTATGCTTGCCAACTAAGCTGCTAATTTTGTTAAAGATGGAATGCTTGTGACGTGGAGCAATCCAAAGATACACCCTTAATTTCATCATTACCATACATAAGGTCCTTGACCCCTTCTGTATTACAAGTTACCCCTCAGTCCCTCTATACATGTTCCTAGATACCCTAATCCTATTTCTTTTCACAAATGTTACAATGTTTATTTCATGTAATTTTCACTTGATATTCCTTCAACACAGTCATGCAACTACATTCATTTCTTCCACTTCCAAATTTAGTGTAGAAATCTTGAACTCACTTGAGGAAAAGTTGGCTCTTAGCTTCCATGAGGTCACCACGATCAGACTCTTCTGGCTGTAGTGGCAACCCTCTAAGCAATGCAGCAACTGCTTCCATGCATGCTTGGTCCAAATCTCTGAAACATTGACACTTCACCTAAAGCCTCAATACATTAAACATCTCAAGTAAATTGTTTCAAGTAGCAGAAGGGAGACAGGGCATTAAAATGCTGTTAATTCTCAACCCACAAATTATTTCCTTGACTTCAGCTTGTCACCGAACTTAATTCTGGCTTCAAGAAAATTGTAAAGGAAACAAGTTACCAGTTTTTTATTTTGATGCATGCAACATGCATCTTGTATAGTTTATTATCTAGACCAAAAATGCACTATATATATATATATATATATATATATAAAAACAATATTTACATATTGTAAGTACTCCTACATGTTTCAATGCATCTGCATCGTCTTCAGGTAGTCTTATCCTTCTACTTTGCTAGAGTTACAAAAATCATTACGGTTATAAACGCAATAAAATTAGTAGATTAAAATGTTTACATATGTGATTGTTACAGGTGATGATACAACACAATCTATAAAATGTTGTAAGCTGCGTCATCTGCTACAATTACAGTACATGGAAGATGTTAGCTTGGTGGCTGTCTATACAATCTGGACTCTCTTGGTAGGTGTAATCCCTATGTTGGTGTTTCCTATATGCGGGTATGATGATTATAGCAGCTGACACAACTTACAACATTTTATAGATTGCACTGTATCATACACTGTAACGATCATGTATGTAAACATTTTAATCTACTGATTTCATTGAGTTGTAACCTTAATGATTTTTGTAACTTTAGCAAAGTAGAATTATAAGACTCCCTAAAGATGATGCAGATGCACTGAATCATGCAGGAGTACTTACAATATAGAAAATACTGTTAATATACATATGTTGTGCATTTGTTGGTCTGGATAATAAAGTCAACAGTTCTCAAAAATAAGAGAACACACATTTCATCAGATTTAAAAAACCCACATGATGAGGGAAACAATGGATGTCAGAGCAGCTGGCAGATTAAGGTACTAATAACATACTAATCCAATTTGTGACATGAAGTTTGATACATAAAAGTAAAGATACGTGACTTGGGCTGGGTCTCTGTTAACAGAGCAGAACACTCCCCACTATTAAAAAACCAAAGAAAAGACATTCCTAATGAATATGTTTGCATTGTCCTTAGTCAGTGGTATGTGAAACTGACAGTAAACAATAAATCTACAATAACTTCCAGAGCAAGCCAAATTTAGAGGACAGAACTGAAGAAAATGGGACTCCACACCAAAAGAGATAATAAGAAAGGTCTACTAAGGCAACCGCACACATTAAGATTCCAAGGATTATATTTTACAGGCTTCAATTCTGTAGTGAAAGTATGTAATATATTGACAACAAATTTAGATACAAATTTCACTCACAAATCTCTGATGAATCTTCAGCCACCCAAAATATTTTGTGGTTGTCACGCTGATACAGAGCTGCATATCTTTCCAAGATTTATCTTCAAGAACTTACAACGAAAGCACCAAGCTGTGCAGTAAGTAAATAACGCACCCATCATCATGCGAAGGATACAGTATGCACAACCGCAATTCATGCCCTCCCCCCTTTGCTTTCCTTTCACCCGTCCCTCATTATTTTCCTGCTTCCTGCTTGTGGTTGATAAGCTACTCTGGTTTGGTGATGCAGTCTGTGAGCATCCAAGTAAAATTCTACCTCAGTCTTCTATATCAAAACTTTGTGGTTTTCTTCAGCTGGTCCATACCAATATACTGGCTAATGACATGACGTAAGACACTTGGATATTCATTTGTATTATTTTGTTTAGTCATGTTTCTGGGGCAGAAAACCCGCAAATCTTAACTGTTCTTCTAAGACAAATTAGCTGGGATCCTCCCCTTAGACAAATTATGGGCACCTAAAATAGTCACACAGCAGCATCACAATGTCCCAGGAACATGGAAAATCAGTTCCAGAATGACATATGCAGATGAGACTGTGTGACTGCATGCCCACCATCAGTGACAAGCTGCCTAGCAATGAAATTTATAAGATAATTCCTTATGGAATTAGCTAACACTGCTTCTCTTTTCGCAAAAAGTGTCCTCTTAATGAAAATGAATCATATACAGGATCATCTAAATACTGCTTTATCTAAGAATGGCATGTCTAGGATTTGAACTGGGCCTGCCCTGCTACACCATTTTCAAGGTTCTAAGGATAAGCATGTCCTTCAGAACATCAAAAATGGTTGTCCTACAGATGTAATTTGCTGATCAAATACCCAGTAATGCTCATGTGATTTAAAACATACCTGATAATGACAGTAACATCCCCAGATCCTGGAGGGGCTATTTGATGTGACGTTCCCATCACCCAGTCTGTCAAATACTCTACCAATTTGTTGCGAAATTTCATTTCTTGACGGAAGGCAAGATCATCCCTTCGTTTCATCATGGCTTCCACCAGTTGGCAAAGCTTTGTCTTAATGTGGATAGCAAGTACTGTCAGATCAAGATGACGAACATACCTGTTAATATGCAAAATGAATTGGTTATATCCCATCTGTGATACTTTCACTCTCCCTTCATATGTTCCTAAATCAGGCAGCCTACTTCTTTGCACTTTGTAATGTCACAATACACACAGCGTGTGTATGTATTTGGCAAACATGCACCAACCTTTGTAAAAATAATAACCTAAAGTTCTGAATTCAATTTTATTGTATTTTATGATAACAAAATTTCATTGCAAAGCATATAATTTGTCACTTCACACAAGTGTTTTATGCTAAGATTTTACTGCACTGAAAAAAGATATCAAAATATTAACTCATCCTTGTTAATAAAAATCTACACCATGAATTAATAACTTGCCTGACAATAGCCAACATCATGCCTTCAATACTGGTAACACCAAGGTGTTCTGATGGTTGGTCTGTTTTACTGTCCAGCACATTCTTCATGATGAATATGATGTGTTCGATAAACTGTGTGTTTATGTCAGAGACAATTACCTAAAATAAACACATTCACTTATTAACAACTGTAGCAGCCTACATGAACCTATTCATGCATGTCACCTGAAGCTGTCTACAGTGGAATATAAGAAACATTTACTAAGAAAACTAATTCTTGGTCCAACCAGTAACACATATATGGAGACAGAACTCACATAAATAAGTCCTTGAAAACTGTATTACACCACTGCAATAAGAGTTTCTAAGTAACAGTACACAATTGGTTCATAAACATACCTGTCCTTGTTGATCGAAGAATTTCTCAACAATGGCTTTTATCTGGTCAAAAAGAATAGGATAGAGAGCTGGAGACATCTCATGGCCCACTAATTCTTTCACATGTTTCTGTATCTGGGCACCAAATTTTTCATTGTTGCAAACCAGCAATCGCAGTAATTGACCCACAAACCTGCAGAAAAGAGTAATAATATGTGCTGTAATGACCAAGATCTCATTGCCCTTTATTGTCAGAAGTCATTTATATTTACTTCGATCTTAGCAGATGCATTACTACTTGATTTCTGCAACTGCTTGCAGTTTGTCACTAACCCTTAGCGAATGTCACTAACTTTGGGCCCACCTTAATAGACACATTCTTTTATATTAACTCTGACTGGCTACTGATGAAGTCATAATGTCATGATGACAATTTCAATTGGTTCCCCATTACATCACGACGGAAGTCTCAAAATTATAACAGTAATGAAATTGTAGTTTGCAAGCCTATTTTGCACAAAGTTATGCCAATATAAGACAACACGAAGAAATCAATGATTCACATCACATTTCTACTGATTCTAGGTAAGTCTTGTTACTCCACATTTCTGCGGGTGTAATTCTAACATTTCCTCCCCAGTTTTCTCAAAGGTTTAAATGTCCAACTATTATGCAGCGACCACAGACAGTGTCCAGTGTCTTCCTGTGAGGTCCAACCCCGAAAGTTTTATAAATAAGGGTACTTCCATAATTTAGATTAGTTATGCAACCTGTATATAGCATTTAACAAAAGGGATGTATTGGGAATTTATTTATCACTATAAAACATGTTACCATATCCCATGTTAATGAGGTATACCTGTGACCAACTAATGACTGCAGATTGGTATATGACAATTAACAGTGACATCAATTTACAAGAGTTGTCAGACCAAACATCAATAGTGGACTCCTCAGGAAAACTCCAATGTCATTACAATTATTCAAGGTTCTATTCTAAAGCCAGCATTTACACTTACGAGGTACCGAAACCAATATCAGTTGTTCAAAAGAAAGTGACATTCACAGACAGAAAGAAAGCTTAAAATATTGAAATGGATATTGCCAATAAAAATAAGTTTTACTTATATAAAATTAAGAAAAGGAATTAAGAACATATAGTTTGAAACAATGGTCTACTTTAATGACATGCATTCTCAAGCCCCAGTTATATGAGTGAGTGGCTGCCATCTTACAAGCTGAAAGAACTTACTGAGTAACAGGGCAATACTGTACATCCTGAGTCGAGTTGGCCAGTTTGCGAGGCTCCAGACTTGGCACGGGAAGCAAACCCAAACCTGATGATGGTCTTGATGGGGATTTACGTTGCAAACACACTCCTCCAAGTGCAGACAGGAAACCAGTCATGTTCGCCCATTCATTGATCTGATCCTGTAACACACACATCTGCCCAATTCATCTCATGCCAGTAAACACGCGAAAGTAGATGTGAAGATTACAAGCATTCATGTTCAGATGAAATGCAACTGTCTGAAACTAAATTAATATTTTTGAATCCGTACAGTTCAACAAATCTATATATATATATATATATATGTATTTGATAATGTCAAAATGTGACTGAGAGTGCATCCCAACATAACCAAAAGTTATTATCACAATACAAGGACAGAACAAGTATACCCAACAAATGTAACTACCCTTTCGGTACACAAAACTACATTTTTACTAATATATGACAACTTGCTAGATGTTTTGACCCTTTCCAGTCATACATAGGCAAGTTCAATATCATAATTACACATATGAGGCGCTACCCATAGTTCCTGAAATTCCTCTGCCACAGCTTAATCACTTACCAAAATTTCTATTCGCCTCCATCCCCTTCAGAGTAGTCCCCCTTCTGCATTGATAGAGCGATTCCAGCAGATTTCCATAATCAGAAGCACTGCTGGAAGTCATTTCATGTCAGCATCTTCATCACGTACTGCAATTTGGTCTGGAACTCTTCAATGCTGCCAAAAGTCGCTCCTTGAGCTTCAATTTCATCTTTGGGAATAGGAAAAAATCACAGGGGGTGAGGTCTGGTGAGCAGGGAGGGTGGAGGATGTCTGTCGTCTTCGTGGAAGCCAAAAACTGCTGCACAAGCAATGCGTGAGCTGAAGTTCTGTCATGATGCAGGGTCCAGGAGTTGTTGCACCATTTGTCTGGATGTTGGGTTGGCTGTTTTCCCTCAGTCGCCTCAGAACGTCGCAAAAGAATTTTCCACTCACCATCTGTCCTGGTGGAACAAATTTCTTATGCACATGCCTTCAATGTCAAACTTTTGCCACATTTTTGGTCATGGCTCTGGTCGAAGTTCGTCAAGACTGCTCTTCATCATCAAATGACATCCATCCATTCTTGAAACGCTTACACCATTTGTAGGTTTGTTTTTGGCCTACGGCATTATCACCAAATGCTTCTGTAAACATTCTGTGTGTTTCCGAAGCCGAATTGCCGCATTTCAAGCAGGATTTGATGCAAATCCATTGCTCCTTCACATCCATCATTTTAGCAGGTCGGTGTAATCACAAAACAGCACTAGCAAGACATCACATAAATGCACAGGAAAAACATACACGTCCTCACAGCAGGATGCTGCTTGACAGAGTGGTTCACAGAGGGTACAGCTCGCAATTCCTAGTGGCACACAACAGTATGACAAGCGGTTTTCATGCGGCATTCCCAGGGACTTTTGGTTAGCAACTCGAATACTATACAAACTTATAGTGCTACATCACCTTGATAGCCCAGATTTTTATCACATACACAGATAATATTTAGTTAATATTTAAAAAACTTATTTCAAGTTTAAAGTTTAAAATACAAAATATATATAACTTCACAATTTCTACACATACAATAAAAACCTGGGATCCGAAGGTAGTGTGGCAATGAATGCTTCTCCTTTTCATTTGATAACCGAACTTACCTGAAGATGATCAGCAGGGGTCAACACATGTAGCTTGTTGGTATATTTCAATACAAATATAGCTGTGCTAACTGAAAGTGTGACTGCATTTATTGTCATAAAACATAAACCAACAAAATGTACCTTTTTTTCAACTGAATTTAATTTAATTTAATTTAATTTTCATGATATCCTCCACATGTACATGTTTTGAACCTGAGGGCTTATCTTCAGAAAGACAGTTGTAATAAGTAGAGGTATGTTATAACAAATGTCTACACATATGGTACATCCTGGTATATCAGAGATGGTTATGATGAAATTACAATAAGAGGCTTCTATATGAAATAAAAAATATTTGAACTTTAAAAACACCAATATAAACATAAAACATATAAGTTAAACTTTATTATATAGATATAAATATATGAGATATAAAACAGGCAAATGTTACAATAAAAGTTTTCAAGAAATGCAATACAGTGTCTTGGAATGTGACATTAAGTGAGATTAGAATATTATTGTACATTTCAATGGTAGAAGCAGTCTTGTAGGTGGTAGAGCATGTTCGGGACTGAGATCTAGGAAGTCGGTAGAGTAGCGAAGTATTGATTGGTGTATATTGCGGGAGGTGATGTAATGCGGGGGTCGAAGATCACCTGGTACATGGGGTTGTTTTCACCTGCGTTTTGTTCTGCTATGAGTTCCTTGTGGAAACAGTGTGATTGTACGTAAAAATTGTTTATAAGAAATTAATAGTGGGGATCTGGTGATCTGTTTGAGGAGGGACATGGTAATATTAATGGGTCATGCCCTTCCACCTACCAGACTGCTTCTACCATTGGTACGTACAATAATATTCTAATTTCATTTCATATCACATTCCAAGACACTTGAAAACTTTTAATGTAACATCTGACTGTTTTATACCTCATATTTCTATACTTATATCATAAGGTTTAACACTTCTATGTTTTATGTTTATATCAGCGTATTTAAAGTTCAAAAATGTTACACTTAGATAGTCTAATAAAGCCTTTTATTGCAATTTTAGCATCACATTACTCCAGTATACCAGGGTGTACCATACATGTAGACATATATACAGGGTGTCCGAGGAGGAATGTGCCAGACTTCGGGAGAGTGTTCCTTATGTTAAACTATACCGATATAACCCAAAACACCTATATCCAAAGTTGAACGGTTACGGAGATAATGGCCAGAGAAGTTTGAAACTTT
>Ga0123357_10005984_pt1 | contig 14699 bp, 6 predicted proteins | sample TergutEmb28metaG_FD_89873 | JGI IMG/M metagenome (GOLD analysis project Ga0123357, IMG submission 89873) | Embiratermes neotenicus P4 segment gut microbial communities from Petit-Saut dam, French Guiana - Emb289 P4 | ecosystem: Host-associated > Arthropoda: Insects > Digestive system > Gut ...
ACCACATATTCCTGCCAGTTTTAATATGTATTTGGTAATCAATAAGTGTGTAACAGCTGTCAAAGTTTCAAACTTCACTGGCCATTATCTCCGTAACCGTTCAACTTTGGACATAGGTGTTTTTGGGTTATATCGGTATACTTTAACATAAGGAACACCCTCCCGAAGTCTGGCACATTCCTCCTGGGACACCCTGTATACAATAAAACATACTAGTAAATTAAGGATAAAATAATATAAACAACCAACTAGATGCAACAATTACAGTGCATTAATAACTTCAATCAGCTCGACATGTTTCGGGCGATAGTTTCGCCCATCCTCAGGAACACTACACTGTGTTTACAGCTTGTGGTATAATGCACCGACGATGCTGCCTGCTGCAGCAGGCAGCATCGTCGGTGTAAACACAGTCTAGTGTTCCTGAGGATGGGCGAAACTATCGTCCGAAACATGTCGAGCTGATTGAAGTTATTAATACACTGTAATTGTTGCATCTGGTTGGTTGTTTATATTATTGTATCAACGATGCACGGGCAAACATTAAATTAAGGATATTAGATACTCCTATTAATATTTAGTTACGATTAATTATGAATGTTACTAATCCGCCAATTCTGTTTCTGGTAACTAAAACTGTACAGCTGATGTTATTCTGCTCTTTTAATTGTCGGTTTTCGTATCAAATTGCCCGCGATAATATTCTATCCTACACTAGCGGTGTATTTACGCATTCTGGTCCAGAAAATTACCAAGGATATACTCATCATTCTCTAACCTATCTTCTGCATGTCCCTTGCTTGTCCACCCTCTGACTCCACATAGTCTCTTCTTCTAACCATTTCACATATCATGTCATATTTGTGCGTTGTCACCAAATTGAATGAACACGTCTCGATGTAACATGGCTGGAACGAAATTTGGCTGCTGTGAGAAATACGTTAACTTCCTATTTATTGTATAACCTCGCATCTGAACAGGGTACACCCTTGTAGGATATAGAAGTAAATCCTTATAAGATTATATTACCAAAGACCCGCTGTTTGTTGAATACGCCTGTCCTTTGAGAATCTGTCTTAATAATTTCATACTAGAACAATACTGCAACAATATATTTAAGGATTTTTGTTAATATTATACCATTGCCACATATTTTATCGTATAATCCCCCAATTCATGTCACTTGAGTCTACTGGTCCATAAGCATTCAGGACGCCAAAGACAAATAATAATTCCCTTGTTCTTAAATTCTTCCTCTTTCCTTCCAAATGCTCAAAATAATCGACTTTCACTGCTTCCTCTATGTTTACATTTCAGAATACCAAAGTCACATATTTTTAGACATTAATGCATGCGAAAGCCTTGAAACATATGAATTTATTCCTTTTCTTTCTTCGATATCTGTTTTAATACAATCTTTTATTACACATCGTCTGTAGGGTCTATATTTGATTTGGTAGTTAAGTCTTTCTAACTTCAAAGATGTGGAACTCTATAAAAATTTGTTATGGTAGTGAAGAAAATTTAATGTGAGTTCATGGAAACTGTCTGGCCATAGTCATATTGGAAAATGTGTTATGGTCAAACCAAATGGGAACATTTGTTTCTTGATGATATCAATCTATTTTTACACATCGAAAACTGCTAAGTAAAAGAAGGGCGGACTGAACCAGTCTTCATAGCGAACAGTCTAAAGTGTGCAAGTGGAGGAAGAGTGAGTCAGGGTTGAAGGTCAGTTATTGTACTAAAATTTCTGTCGAGCGCATTACGTTTTCTTTGGGGGGGGGGGGCACTGCAGCCCAACGCGGGTCAGGGCCTCCTCATTCACGAGGTTTCTAGATCACACACAACGACACACCACAGTCGGTAGGACTCCTCTGGACGAGTGATCGGCTCGTCGTAGAGACCTTTACCTGACAACAGACAACACTCACAACAGACATTCATGCCCCCAGCGGGATTCGAACTCAGATCGCAGCAGGCGAGCGGCCTTAGACCGTGCGGCTACTGGGATCGGCAGAGCGCATTAAGTGCTTGAAGAAAATGAGGATAATTGTTTTCAAAAACGAGAACTTGGAATAAGGATCTCCCGGGTCATTGTGTCGTGAACATAGGGAATTTATTCCGACCTTTCTTCGGAACGGTCTGCCTCCTTTTCAGTGCGACTAAATTTAATTTAGCTGGTTTCTTTGTCACTTAGGTCAATTACGCTTGAATTCTGTGAAACATTCGAATACAACACACACATTTCCTTTCCTAATTAGTTCAACAGACAACAGGCCCAAATACATTCGCCCTAGAAAAGGAAGTAGCACGTTACTCTGAAACGTCCGAACAAACCCAAAACAGCGCAGGCTGTAAGAAACTATAAGTTCATCCTTTAAGTCATATTTACTTTCCATCTAACACGTCACGTTCCATCGTGGTCTGTATGACCTATTTCCTTCGATTTATCGTTCTTTGTCACGGTATAAGGTGTCATGTTTATTAAAAGCCACAGGAATGTTTTATTCTGCTTTCGCTCGAGCTGGATAGGAAGCTGTTAAGCCGTTTATCTTTTATTCGATTTTCATCAATCTTTGGATCATGGTTAGTTGATTTATTGTCCATTGTATACACCTTCACGCTATTCTGCACTTGGGTATTGTGTGTCATGATACCTGTATTCTTGAAATGTGGAAATTTATCAGAAAGTTATAGACACAGTTTACATAACCGGTCGTTTGTTCATACGACATTATGCGCTGCTTAATAACAAGTAGAAAACTTAGTTTCCCATAAATACGTACAGTTCCGTGTCATGTATTCAAATGAAGAGTCATCTTCCGTGGTTTCCCTGTGGTTTCTGCTACCTCTTGCAAAAAACCAAAGACTAAAAGACCACTGCTAGTCTGAATGATGTTGACAGTGACCATTAGAATGACTTCGTATACCTTAACTGCTGTATATGTACATATACATATTTTCTTCCCCTTCTTTCTGAATCTGACCTGTTCTACTTACTCTTTGTGGGTCTGTAGCGTTACTGTTGCACCTGATCACTCTCAATGACTCACACACCGCACTCGGTAAGACTCCTCGGACGAGCGATCAGTCCGACGCAGAGGCCAATGTCTGACAACACACAATAGTCACAAGAGACAGACATCCATGACCCTGACGGGATTCAAATGAGCAATCCCAGCAAGCGAAGGGCCGCAGATCTACACCTTAGACCAGGCGGCCACGGGGATTGGCCAGTAAATATAATAATGACTGAAATGTACGTGAGATTAAATTTTCGGGGTTTTGCTATTGTTGCAGATACTTCCCTTCAATGAATCAATTCTGCGGTCGATGTATTTTTAATTTCTGTTTGTGCAAAACATCTGTTTAGAAATATCATCCAACAGAGTGCTTCCAGATTTGTCAGATGTGATGACGAAATTGACTTGGTTAGGTTTACAGAGATTTTGGCATAAGCATGTCGATCGTGAGGGACAGTCACTGATTGCTGGAAATACCAGAAGTTTAGCAATTACGAATGGAAATTTTTACAACAAATGCACGGAAGTTGTGGAAACTAACTAGCATAAAGAAGGGCAAATTATATGCAACGGACTGGCTAATAAATGTAATCAAACAAGATAACAGAGGGGAATGTCACGCATTCGAAAAGAAAGGGGCGATGAAGAGGTTGATGATAGGCAGATAGGTGGGAGAAAACAGAAACAATGAAAGGTATTACAGAATGACACTGTTTGTGCCTGAAATGATACACGAATAATAATAATAATAATAATAATACAGCCACATTGGGCACTGCAAACATACTTCGCAAAGTACTAATGTAAATGTACAATAGATTCAACACTGGAACTAACGATATAAGCACAATGAACAGTAACAACAGAATAGCTGCAACACTCTATTCCCTAGGTACATAGTTTGTCTCAGGAATATAAGTATAAATACCCTGCATAAAAGAGATGATGATGAAAATAATAATAATTTAACAATAATATTGAAAGTCAAATTAGAAAAACCGGTTCAATAAGAAGTAAGAGATAGTAGTTAATTTCTTATTCAATACAAAACTAAGAGAATGAAGTACAGTAGGTGAACACATTACGAATTTTTTCATGGTTCTCCCGAGATAGTGCAAGTTCCGAGAAAATAATCTGGCCAGTGAAGCGTGGGTTTCGCGATTTCCTTTTCAGCTTTTATGACTGTACCCTATACACAAAGCCACAAGAGCTTATCACAGGTAGGACTGTATCAGTGCCACTCTCTACACCTACTGCTACGACAGAAAAATTGCTGAGATATACTTTATTATCCTGCAGACTGGCATTTAATTTAATCAATATCATCATCATCATCCGTCACCAGTTAGACCTCGACAGACCTGTTTCGGCCTCGTGTAATAGTCTCATCAAAGTTCTTCCAAGCCATCTTCGTCAATTTGGTCTACAATTCAGCATTATTTCTGGCATTCTGTTGTTGTTCATTGTGACAAATGTCGTAGACAATTTTATTTGTATCTTCTAAGTTTCTTGTCATTTGGTTGTACTATAAACTCTTCCAAATTGTTTCGTCCCTGTCGTGGTCAACGAGGGTGCGCGCGGCTGTTCTTACGAATAATTTCATCTTGACTGATGTCAAGTTTTCTTATATTTAGCATTTAATTTCTCTAACTTAATCGAGTAAATAACGCAGTGTATTAGTGCACGAGAGTTTGTAGGTGAGTTTATGAGTGTATGAGAGTACACTCATGCGTATTCGCAGTTAGAGGAAAGACATCTTCCAAATTTTTGTTTGTTCTGTGTATTGTTTGTTTTGCGTCGTTCTGTGTATTGTTTGTTTTGCATCGTTCTGTGTATTGTTTGTGTGTAAATGCGTACTGTACCACTGCCACAGGATGGCTACCTAAATGCAGTTAACAAAAATATCAAATTATCAAATGTGCTACATATCCCGACCATCCCATCGTCCACGATTTGATCACTTGAGTAATATTTGTTGAGGAGTAAACATTACGAAGTTTCTCGAAATATATATTTCGTCAGCCTCTTCTTAATGCCGCTCTCTCAATCCCAAAATATATATCTCAGGACCCTATTCTCGAAACTTCTCACGAATATTCTTCCTTTAATGCTACACGCACAGTTTCGCACCCATATAAAGCAAAAGACATTTCGTTGTTAGAAGAAAACATAAAGACAAAAGATTCTTCACCGAATGGTCAGCATCAGGTACATAAACATAAATTATTTTGAAGAAATTCCGATTTTTACACTTTTATTGAATGCAATACTTTCAAGGAAGTCCTTGTTGCCTGTTTCACAACAAACAATTTGTGGAATTTAGAAGTTCACTTAGAGTAAACTATAAAATATGTTCACTTTCCATTAATATGCTTGTTTCTTCCTCAGTTTGTTATTCCTGCCATTGAACCTGCACCCCCCCCCTTTTCAAAATCTCCAATCTCTTTCTCTTCTGCGATAAAAGATCAAGTTTCAGTTCCGTACAAAACGGTGGAAAATACTTTGTATTCATTAACATTGAAGAACTTGGCTAAATATTAAACATTTAAAGGCAAGCGCAGACTGCTTTATTTAAAACCCAGTGCGTACTGCGCTGTAAACACTGTTCATCTCGGTTATCATCATCATCAGCATCATAAGCATCAAGGATTGGACCCTTTGATACATTCCGTCTCCAGAGTTAAAGCTGCTCGCGCCAACGCTTCTTCGGTCTTCCAATTGTTCTCCTTCCTTGTGGTCTGTAGTGGTATGATTTCAAATGGATTCGGTTTTGTGGCATTCTTTGTAAGTGTGAAAGCCAGTTCCGTCTGTATTCATCTATCTTGTTTAGTATGCCTGTAATCCGTAGTTCGCGGCATATGTAGTCATTTGTTTTGTTGTCATAAAGGGTGTAGCCTGCCAGAGGTCTCAGTAACTTCATTTCTGCCGCTTCAATTCTTCGTCTTTGTAAGGCTGTTAGGGCCCAATTTTCTGACCCATAAAAAATTTAGGTAAAACTAGTGTGTTGTATATTTTCAAAATAGTTTCCGTTCTCACTTTCGTAAAAATAGTTCTCTTAATATTACCTATTACTTGTAAAAATTTTGCTAATTTATTCATCTCGGTTACAAAAATCAATACGTTATTTTGCACGGGAGCACAAGTCGCTGTTTATTCTGAAATAAATACAAAACACATAAAGACAGTCTGGACAGAATGTACAGTTGTTTAATGTTAAACCTGTTGGTTTATCACGTAACCAGTGGCCTTTAAAAGATTAAACAAGCGATACGTTTGTGGATATCTTGCCCGTTAAATGGCCACAAATATAAAAGACTTCCTTAAAATCTGTGAGGAATTATTACCTTTAATAGCGTATGTAAGCTTATATTCTATCACAACTTTATTGTATAAAACATATTTAATCACGAGAACATAACAGCTACAATGTTTCGGCTCTCGAGAAGCCTTCTTCAGGCTGTAACGTAAAAGGAACTTTAAAATGCAACTGGCAAAGTCTTAAAATGACACGATCCCTTTTGCAGTTCTTGATTAATATAATACGTTAGAATACAAAATGTAAAATAGCATGGAATAAGAGGGACATGTAAAGTAGAAATTTTGATTATGATGAATAGCTTAAGTGTTGGAAGTCTTGTAGAAGTTGTAATTTTTGCGATATTTTAAGTTCTACTTCACTCAGAAGATGGGAAATTTTTATCGTGAGGTTTCTTTTACGTTGAATGTGGAGCGCTGTTTATATATTGAGAAGAAGCGTAGTACTATTACCGTTTGAAATATCTTAGATGAGTATTGTCCGTGCTGCATCCCGGACACCACTCCAGCCTAACTTCACCTAACCTCCAGCATACAGCAAACCATGAACGAAGCGACCAATGTGGTAATCAATATCATAGTTGCGAGCTCCTGATGATGGGCATAGTAATGCCTGAAACATGTTGAGCCTATAAGAAGTACAATACGATAATAAGTGGCATCTTGTTGGTTTTTATTCTTCAGTTATCACAATGATGCACAGTCAAACTAACATCAAATATCACAGCTTCTTAGTCTGTTCAATAGATGGTACAGAAAACGAAAGATGTAAAACAGTTACAGCCTACTTTCTGTAGGCAAAAATAGAGGTTCTATATATATATATAGCTACTTCATAATTAATAAATATTGGGTGGCTGCACGCACGGATGCGCTTCACAGTAAGCTCATCACGTAACAGGTTTCATACTCTGTAACATGTGGTTTTCTGCACAGCGTTCGAAGTTGGGTGTTGCAGAATTGGAGGGTTTGGGAAGGGGCGGAATTAAGGAGAGCAAATTCTGGGGAAGGAATGATGAGCCGGTCGACAAGTTCCGGGGGCTGTAGAGGATTATACAGAAAGAGAAGGTGATTGGATGATTCTGGTGGCGAGAACAGACGGAGCAAACTTGGCCAGACTTATTTACCAGAGGCAGTAAGCACTCGCATCAACTACAAAGTGCCTGCAGTCTGATCCCTCATCTCGAACCCATACTGCAACCTTCCATGCAGATGAGGGGGAGGTTCTTAGTGCACGAAAGGAATGATACAAATAAATGTTCTGAGAGCAGCTACTGGCCTCAAGTAGAAGACACAAGGGCCTGAGATCATTAAACGCAGCTTAAGCTATTTGATAAATAGAAAATCTCCAGTGACGTGAAACACAAAAAAAAGATACTCAAAATGTGTTATACTAATGCTGGTGCAATGCTTAATGTCACCCTAAGGGAAGAAAAGAGGTAAAGTGTTCAGACACTTAGGGCATACACAATATTTACTTTGGTCTATATAATAACTGTATAGATATCTGAAAATATATAGCTTCGAATGTTGGGATATCGAACTGGCAAGGCATGAATGGAAAGCGTTGTGGCACAGTACAGAATAATATTCTAGTATTTTCTGGGAAAAAACGAAGAAAACTTCTAACTTTTTAGTGTAGCCGATGTTATGGTCGTAATTTTCAACTGGTAAACCAAGAAGATTTAGTGCTTGATCCACATTTTTCAGCAAATTTTTAAGGGATAATATCTTGACCATAGACAGAGGATGCAACATGACGGAGACATAATTGCATAGAGTGGAGTTCCATAATTTTCCAATCTTATACTGGCAACTAAATTAAGAAATTGTAATGGATGGGAGAAGTAGAATCCTTGAGGGGCTTACGAGATATAGGTATATAATCCAGTAGAAAGAGAAAACTTGAGTTGACTCAGACAACTAAGACCATAATATTTAAATGCATATGAAGGAAGTACGGTAAAAGAGTATGGACTTGATTCAGCTGATTACGGTTCGATACTAGTGGCGGAGTATTGTGAAAACCATAAGGTACCAGAAAGTGGTGAATTTCCTAAAGATCTATGCGATTTTTGACTTCTAAGAACTTCTACTCAGTTGAATGAGCAAATAGTGTGTGTAAGTAAGTAGTTATTATGTCTTTCGCTTGTTTTCGTTTTCTTTCTTATTTTTCTTCGTTCCATCCTTTCTTATTCACTTCCTTCTGAATTCCTTCATTATTTCCTCATTCACGAATTGCCTTTATCTTTTCTCTTGCCTGCCTCTCTTTGTTTTCCTTCTTTGAGACGCGTTCGCAAAATTCCAAAAAGCGATTTTTAGGTCCGCCATGTCTGTCCATCTGTCCGTCCCTCCGCACAAAACAATCTGTTCTCACTGCAATAATTATCATGAAATTCGATATCTGAGTATTTCTCGAACATCTGTCGAGGATAAACAAATTTTATTAAAATCTGACAAGAATAACCACTTCTCTGTATGCAGACCAATGTACACTTTTTATCATATCTCACTGAGTTTTATTTAGAATGAAAAATGTTTCAGAAAAAATTGTAAAGAAAATCAAAACAATTTCCCATGCAATAATTTTTTTCCAAAATCGATTTGTTTATGAGTTAACGTTGAAAAATATTGTGGAGCCGGACAGGCCACAGATTGCAACATGGAGCACGCGCGTTGCGTGCTGGATAAATAAGGCTACAGATAAACACTCAGAATATGTAGTACGTAGGGCTTTTACACTGAAACAACGGTTGTAAGAACGCGCTTCAATATTGCGTTATACGTGTACTGCGTGTCTTATTACTCTTCCCCGTCTTTATTCCCTTTCATTTTTCTAGCCTTTTTTTTTATTTCCCTCTTACTCTGGCCTTCTTTCTTTCTTTCTTACTTTCCCTTCCTGCCTTCTTCTTCGATCTGGTCACTTGCTTTTAATATATGTATTCCTCTAAACATACATTATTATTCCGCCTTTGACTGAGTCTTTGTCATTTGACATTCGACTGGCATTTAAAAGTAGGGTAAGTAAGACTTAAAGACTTGTTGGTCCCGTGGTGACAGGAAACAAACGAATGCAATCCCACCGAGCAGAAACTGTCATCATTCAAGCAACGAAGTTGTTCCGGGTGATGAGCAACGAAACTCCCAACTGTCAATTCGATGGCGATAAGATGAAATGAAGTAACTCACCGTGAGGGAATTTATTACTAAGTTCGGATTACGAAGTGTGTCACGTTGAGAGAGTTCTTTTAGTGAAGGTCTGAAGAAGCGAAATTTAGGAAGTTTGTTATAAGTGCGTTAGAAGGGCAAGGTTAGATAGTTGTCGGTCCCAACTAATTTACCGCCTCTTGGCAATTCTACGGAAATTAGGAAATGGTATGCAGTACTCGTTGTAGAATTTCGTTCTGAACCTCTGTGGTGTCCAAATCACATCCCGTGATTTATGGGATACAGACAATCTTTGAATATTTACCTTCTAGGATTCGTCTCATTAACAAAGGCGATGTAAAACGAATTTTACTTTCTCTTTTCACCTCCTACCCGATGATACACTCGATGTTTTGATGTGTGTGTGTGATAAAGCAGGCAGACATCTTTTATTTTTCACTCTTTAGAAATAAATATTCATAAAGCTTAAAAATATTTGTGGAGGAATAACAACACGTTTCTCTTAAGTATATTTTATACTGTATACAGTTCTTGGGAATTCTAACAATTTACAAGGCCTTGTGCCACCGACCGCAGAGAACAGACGGAGACAGGAAGTCACTGGCAGCACAGTAACATGCTTATTTGTGGATGCTTACCTTCCAAATCTTCAAGTATGAAGTTTACTACAGTCTATCAGTTCAAGGATCAAGCCTTCTGGCACGTTGCGCTATGCCGATTGTCAAATCATTACGGACGTTTCGAGGGATGAAAATTCCTTCATTTTTAGGGTCGAGCAGTCCACTGTCCTTGGACTCAGCGTTCTTACACAAGGAGGCTCATTTTTCTTCGAACTCTTGGTCATTATTTTCTAATCATCGTTTCGTAATATCCCAGGGGCTTGGATCTTCAGCAACACCGCTATAACGGCTTAAAATCTTGCATCAGCCAGTAAATTTTATGTTAGACATATTACTTTGTGTTAAAAATATTCTTGAATATTCGGCTTTCGGTTTCTGCAACTGCTTTGATCCTGATCTAAATTGTATAAAACATAAATACTCGTAATTACAAAGTGAGTTACTTGTTCGCTGCATAGTTTCCATTGTGCTTCACAGATATAGCCACAATACTTACCTTCGTCATAGAAAATTCAGGGCTCAAAGATTTTTCATACTTATTGAAGGTGTTTCCTATATAACTTTAGGTTAACTATTGATGGAAAATGAATTGGAAGATATAAATGTGACTGAAATATATTTGCTTTATACCACGTAACATACACTTAGGTCTGTTTGTGTTGACGATGTGCTGCCAACACAACAATCAAAATTTATTTCAAGTGGTAGTCACCTTCTTCCAGCAGAACACCGTACGTACTGCCAGTTAGTATCAGTGAAATCAGTAACTGACACACACAGAAATGGAATCCAGTGTAATGGCTATTGTATGTTTGAACAGAAAATCTTATCGAAACGACCAGCAAATATCAGAGGTACAAAGTACAATATTTAAATTATAGACAAATCATTGTTGTTTTTCAAATGTACTGAGCCATTGTTAATATTTTCATTTATACTGCATTTTATGACCTACTAGTTTTTTACAGTAGCGTATTCTAAGAGACAGACTGATGTGTTGGCGAGGAGTTAGAACTTTCTCAACGGTATCACCTCTCACGGAAAGTTCAGAGTGCCACCATAAGTTACTTCTGGTGAGTCTTTACTTTTGGCCGTCACTTTAGTTTTTCGTACTGCAGAATGTTTTGAAACTAATCTTAGGTAAATGGCCTTCCTGGACGCAGAAGAGCGTTCTATGGAGTAGAATCTTGATTTTATGCTTTGTAGCCAACACGTCAAAATGTGGAACTGCTTTAATCTGCATGTCAACTCCCAGAGTCATAGGAGAAATCAGGTCGTCAAGTTAATCCTGGAAGAGGCGCCAGCGAGCTTGAATAAAATCTGCGACGAGAGTAATGATGACAGGAAAATAATCCAGCAAAGAGACAACAAACAAGACATATAATTTCGCATAAATTCTTCTACGGTCTCATCAGAGTTTTAGAGTTTCTTTTTCGTGTTGTAAATAAATAAAATACTTGTTTTCAAAATCTTATACTCTTTCGACAAGAGACATGTACTCTATATTGTTCTCTGAGGTCATAGTAATACATAATTTGGGCTTGAAAATCCTGGCAGTATAGTCTAATTGGGGAAAAAAGTCTAAATGTCAGAGCAGCATGTATAAATGTTAATTCATATTTCATTTATTCCTTATAAACAAGAATATTTAAAAAAAAAGAACTAGTACCCTAAAGTACGGTGCTCCGGATGAATTACCTGACAAAGGACCTTTTCTAGTTTAGATTAAAATTCTAGCTTTATATTCCTAATATATCCGATTCGAATATATATATATATATATATATATATATATATATATATATATCTTTTTTTTTTTTTTTTTTATAATTTAATGTATATATATATACACTTTTTTATTTATGACAGTCCTGTGTGCAACATTCAATATCCACCTGGAGATGAATGTTGGCAGTGAACTCACTTGCAGTGTTGGCAGCCAGAAGCATAAAAACCGCAAAGATGAAACCAACTGACTCCTCCATGGAGCAGAATTTGTATTGAGAAGCTAATATTTTCTCAGCTAGTCAAGAAATTCCCAACACTTTATGGAACCCAGAGGTTCATTACTGTGTTTACAAGAGCGCGTCAGTGGTCCCTATCCTAAGCCAGATAAATCCAGTCCAGCTTATTTTTTTATATCAATTTTAGTATCATACTCCCATCTATACCTAGGTGTTCCAGTCACCTCTTCCTTGCAGGATTTTCCACAAAAATCCCATTTGCATTTCTCTTCTGTCCAATGCATACTACATATCCTGCTCATCTCTTGCTCCTTAATTTGATGACATTAATAATATGTGGCAAGGAATAAAAAAAACATGAATTTCTTCACTAGGCACTTTTCTCCAGCTTCCATGTTACTTCCTTCATCTCAGACCCAAATGTCTTACTCTGCACGCCATTCTTGAACAACCTCAGTATATCTTCTCCCCTCAACGTGTAAGAACAAGTTTTACACCCACACAAAACAACAGGCAAGATCAGTGCTTTTTACCCTGTAATCTTCATGTTTTGACATAGCATATGGTAGGGCAAAAGATTCTGAACTGAATGGTAGCAAGCATTCCCTAAATTTAGTTTGCTTCTAATTTATGCATTAATGCAAACTTTCAAATGTAAGGTGGAATGAAGTCCCATATTTAGAAAGGACTGCCTCTTAGAATTTTTACAATAGGTGACATATTGGGGTCTTAGGTATATAAGTACGTGAGAGAGAGGACATATCTAATAACATTTCATTTTACATCAACATGATATGGGTATCCAAGTGAGGAGAGCTGTTTGTATTTCTCTTAAGCTAAATTGAAAATTCCATCGATTAAAGAACTGATTAATAATGATGACATTTATATTAGTATAATTTCATATTATTTTTTTGTAATCTGTCTTTGCATTAAATGTTGCTAAAGTTAGCAACAGGGTAACTCAGCTGCTGATAATGAACATAAACTGTATTCCTATACATACAACTTTTCCACTTGAAAACAAGACTGTCTTACACTACTGGTACTTTCATACTCTCTGTGCAGGTGAAATCCTCCTGTGGAGGTTTCTTCTCACACTATTCTCAAGCTGCAAGTCGAACAAGAAGACTTGATGGATCACTAAGGGAGAATGGGCACATAGAGAGCAGCAATAGAGGCAACAGACAACCGTCAGTCCGTCGCCTGCTGTCCTCAACATCGAGCTACACGAGCTCCACAACACCAGAAGAGAGGGAACTACGAGAAGTTGCCATGACATAGGAGGAAAATGAGTCATCGTGACAAGCAGTTATAATACAGAAACACTGAATACTCAAGCTATGATAGTTTCAGTCATATTTGTCTGATATGTCACTATTACATAGATATGTGTAATAGTGACATATCAGACAAATATGTGCTATTGTACCAATTACATTGTTGGATACAAAACATGGCCTGTCCAGGTATGGAAGACACTTTAATAAGATCCCATTCTTCCTGTTTTTATGGGTATTAAAGAACTTTATTCCAGTGTCCATCAAAATTTGGTTTGGGATGCCAAATGTCCTGGATTTTTCCAAGTCATAAAAATATGACATTTCTGACAATGCATACAAACGTTTTGGTTATCTGATGGTGGGAGAAATCATCTGTAGGAGTGGGAGAGCCATCAGCCAGCCACTAATGTGAAGGAACAAGAGAGGGAGAGCAACAGGTGTGTAAAGGAAAATCAGTAAGTGAGACAAGTGTCTGAGTTTGAGGAGCACTATTATTATTATTATTATTATTATTATTATTATTATTATTATTATTATTATTGTGCACATTGTAATAATTTTGTTGTCTGAGTTATCTAGTTTTAGTAACAATAATAAATTACTCTCCTTTGATAATTGCATGATGGGTTAAGAATTTTGTCTTTGCCCTACCCCAAACATGCCCCTAAATGTTATTAAATGTGCCTGTTATCAACAGAATCTGTGACTGACCGTCATATACATACATATATAAACGCAATTTTCCAACTGAAAATTGCTTTCTCATCTATTAAGCACTGGTACTCAGATGTCAAACTTTTACTGCTGGTTTGCAGCACAGAATATGACACTGGTTCATAGTGTGAGTAAAATTCAGTTTCCATCATTTGAATCTGATACCCTGGTTTTTTAAAGTACAGTTTTTCCCACCGCCAGTAAAAGTAAACTCTCCTCATCCACATGCCTGTTTGGACATCACAATTTTTTTCAAATTATCTGCACTGACTTATCGAGGCAGGAATGTAAAGAAATTTGTATGCGCAAAATGAAACATTTAGTAGTTAAGATTCAAGAATTCCTGCTCACATGACAGTCTGTTGACAGTAACATCTGAGGAGATGTAGCTACATGCTAAGTGCTACCATTTTATTTATTCCATAAGATATATTAATAAACTATTAAGGTGTTATTGAAAGAACTTTACCATGCTGGCTTGACCATATTTGCTGTGCTGTTCAAACATATACACACTTCATTTATGACTTTGAAGTTCTTTAAGATGGCTGAAACCTTTTTAAGAAGTGCTACTGCCTTCATGGAAAAAAAAAAAAAAAAAATTTAGGC
>Ga0123357_10005985_pt1 | contig 14699 bp, 10 predicted proteins | sample TergutEmb28metaG_FD_89873 | JGI IMG/M metagenome (GOLD analysis project Ga0123357, IMG submission 89873) | Embiratermes neotenicus P4 segment gut microbial communities from Petit-Saut dam, French Guiana - Emb289 P4 | ecosystem: Host-associated > Arthropoda: Insects > Digestive system > Gut ...
AATTTTTGAATTTTTGAATTTTTGAATTTTTGTATTTTTGAATTTTTTTTTTTTTTAATTTTTGTATTTTTTCATTTTTTTTTTTTTAAATTTTTTATTTTTTTTTTTTTTTTTTTTTTTTTTTTAAGTTACGATTTCATGCACTGAAATATATCTGAAATTTGAACAAGACAATTTCTAATTTCCTAGATGACCTGTCGTACTCTGAAGGTACTATATGTCATGAATTGTGTATTTACATCTCACGAAAAAAGAGACTTGATACCCTAAAACACAGCATACAGAAAATTTTTTCTTACTCTAAAAATTTAGAATCGTCCTGCCTAAGTAAGGAACAGCTTGGATAGTTTCCTTTTCATTTCATGGTGCTGAAGATATCCCATAGCGTAGATGGCCAGTGGATGGATATGAATGACGAGCAATGTTGCAATGACAGGGACAGTGTAAAATCGAAGAAATAGGAGAGAACACCCCTGTCCCAAATCCATTTTTTGAAACACTTATACCACACGGACTGCAGTGTCACTTTGTCGAACACACAAACTACAGGAAATGTCCTGGTTTCGAAATCGGTCACCCGTCACAATAACAGCTACTGACTCCTGAGCTATGGTACGGTCTGGTACCAGGAATACAGTAATGGTACATAAACAGTCCGTTACTAGGAATACAGCGATGAAAAATAAAGGTTTCCTTTCACTCTCCTCTAATGAATATGTTATGAATACGTCCATTTTCCAATACACGTGTTATCTTCAATGATTTGGATATCAAACGGGAATAAAAACAATTTTTTTCTGCTTTCTAGTAATGGATAAACTGTGTCGGAGATTCTAAACTTGCACTACACATTACACATTGGACAAATATTTATAAAGCCTTTGGTATATTTTGCTATACTATTGACAAGATGATGATAGAGCAAGAGTACTTAGTGAGACTCTCCTAAGAAACAAACATACAAACATATTGTGGTAAAAAAATATTTTCTAAATATTAGGGCAGATGGCATGTATATTCAGCACTGGGCTTTAAACTGTTATTAAACTTAATGGACAGTATCCTGTTATATTGCATGAATTATCAACCTAATACACTTATTATAAAAAAAAAAAAACTTTGGTTTCAGCCAACACAACCTTCTTATTACAGTACAATAAATATAAACATCTGTCCAGTCAAGAAAACCAAGTTTTTACAAAACTAATGGACACAACTTATACGGAATGTTTTGACATTACTGGTAAAGGATAATTGTAATTATATACACATAATCTTTTTTTGCACACTTGTGTAAACCCGATGATGACCCGACCGGTTCGAAACATTGAGCACATTCCTTGCTGTTGTATAAAACAATTTTGTTGAACTATATTTTCTATTACGCTGAGAATTTAATTCGTAAATAATTACAGAGTGTTTGCTAAAGAACGACTCACTTGTGAGATTTCTTACTAATACGAGCTACCAATTGTCCCAAGCCAAATGTGTCGAATACACATTACATTAAAGTGGAGATATTTAACTGTAAACATAAATAATAAACAGTTATTTCTGAGACAGAAGTCCTGTTTCTTAACAAATTATTTTCAACATTTAAGTGTAAGATTCATGTATGGCACAAAATATATTCCTTTTAAGAAAGTTACATGATACAAGACGCAACGTGTACAGTTTTGTGGGTTATTCGCCTGAGGCTTGCATGTGTACCGACGTTATGCAAATTTAACAACTGACACATTTGTTAATTAAGAGAGTTAAAAATGTATACGCACGGTTACAGCACATTATGAATAAACTGCTTTATAGATGTGGTCTCACCCAGGCGAAGCACCTATTACCTTATTACAATGTGACCAACAAATGCACACACATTCCATTAGAAGTACGATAATATTTTAAAATGCAAACTCCGACATGTTTCGGGCCTTACTGCTCCATCGTCAGGGACTGCACAGTTGTATAAAACAATCGCCCAACCCTTCTGTAATCCCCAGTATATAGAATTGTCACAAATTCGTCAGTGTATGAGTATAGAGGTGGATATTTGCACAGTACGTGGAACAGCCTGTAGGTTTCAGTGTGATCACCGTGAACACTCAGACCTACGTGCTGTTCCAGTGTGCACATAACCATCTTCATATTCATACACTGACGAACGTGCGACAATTCTACATACTGGGGATGACAGAAAAGTTGGACGATTGTTTTATACAACTATGCAATCCCTGACGATGGACCCGTAGGGCCGGAAACATGTAGGAGTTTGAGTATTAAAACATTATCGTAATTGTAATGAAGTGTGTGCATTTGTTGGTCACACTATAACAGCTAAATCATAAGGCACGGAATGGAAAAACTATTATGCACCTTGTACCTCTTTAAAACCTAGCAGTTACTTTCTGTACCACCATACCTACTTTGGTTGCGGATCATATGCAATTACTGAAAGAATTTCAGATACAGCATTACATTAACGGGCTTAGTAAACATTACACGTCTTTATAATTGCAAATGTTCATGTGGTTTCTCTTATTATTGGGAGGGGGGAGGTGAGACTACGTCTCTTGGTTCTGCGGCCACAAGTAAGTGCATTGTACCAGCCCTGGAAAACAAATCAATGATTATGGAGTACTAATGGTATGATATATGTCAGAGATAAAGTAAAGCACTCGAAAATAAATTTGACCCATCGCCAATTTGTTTACTATAAATCCCACGTGAATTGCCCTAGGATCCAACCCGGCTTCCACGGTTAGAAGCAGCCAAATTTTCCGACACTCTTGCAACCATTAGATACGCTTATCCGGTAAAGTCTCTGACATGTGGTATAAGTGACCGCGGACAGCTCTGCTTCATCAGGAAACCCTCACCCCATGAAAGTTGTAAGAATATTGTCTTATTTTGAGTAAACTGTCATTAGGTTATGAAGGATTCAGAATAATATGTTATATTATCAGTAAATATCACACACAACGAAAACGAGTATTCCTCTTCAAACCCACGGAGTAAGTGCTCATCCTGGTATGTACTACACCTGTGGCAAGGTTGGGTGTCGTTGGAGACGAGGTTTGGTTTATCGACAGGTGCATTGCAATTCAGGACGGATTGGAAGGCAATGTCTTTATATTGCAGCGACTTGTTGCATTAGGTTAATTTTCACCGCCATGTTAATCTCGAATACCTCATATTACAGTGGTTTATGTTAGGTTATGGTAGTTATAACGAAGCATTTGTCTTGAACTTCAAGATAACACTGCCATTTGTTACAACATTGGAGATTCTAGCAAGCTTCAGTCAATTCTTACCTTACATAAAAAGAATAGCGCGCTTACCTTCATGTCCAACAAGCACAACCGTAAAAGCAGCGAGATGAACGCCGGTCGCCTTCAAGGTTTATCAAAACACCTTCACTAGCATATCGGGTAACTTACTGTAGCAAAAGAATCACTATAACATACGCCAAACTACATAAACTGCACGCACTTCAACACACGCACACAGAAACGATACGACTCTCACGGAGACACAAAAGCAACTACGATGTCACGTTCCTTCCTTCCCTGCAGGATAAAGAGAAACAAACTGGCTGGCCTCCAGCTAGTTGGAACTCCTGGGCAGTAGTCAAAATGGCTGGTTAAATGGGGTTCGTTCATCACAGGCCGTTCTAAAGAGTAGACCTATTTACTGGGTATATGACCACATGCTACATTCGCATAAATATGTAAACCACAGAATTATATTGCTGAACGTATCAAGCACAGGACAAACTGACTTTTGGTAGACACTGTGGATAGGCGTAAAGAAAAATTCTGTAGTTCATTCTGTAACAGTTCGATTTGTTTTTCAAAAAAACTCATTGAAGCTAAACTATTAGTCGCAGTGAATTTCTATACGAATACTCAAGATCTAATTTGTACTCTAATTACTGCAAAAATCTATTGGTGGAGGTGCAATTTGTGGATGAATAAGTTCTGACGTACGTAGTAGATAAGAAAAGGTATCAAATATAGCAGTGTCAGGACATTTATCCGATTACAACAGACTCCCTTGTACTCCTTCCTTTGGTGCACTTATCACAAGAGCCTAAACCGGGGGGGGGAGGACCGTTCTCTATAAAACTTCCCAACGAAATTTTGTTAATCGCCTCGAATACAGATACTGTTGGAATAGTAGGCCTACACATACACTAAATAGCTAAATTATAACTGATATATTCATTTACGAAACTATTCATGTAACCTATGACGTCAAGAAAAATAAGAAATTTAGGAAACTAACTGGTCAACGAAGGTATTCAGAACTAAACGTTAGTCTGATAGGCTACATCTTTCAATCGCTTTTGTTGATGTGCACCACTACACATTTTTAACATCTCGAATCCAAGGTGACATATTAAACCACTAAAAACACGTGCACGCAAGCTCTCACTCTCCCTCTCCCTCTCTCTCTCCAACCCTTTCTTTCCAAATGTGCAAAAGGATTATGAGTGTGATTTACGAAGGCACTCAACTCAGGCTTGACGTCTTAGTGTTCAGAACAATAGCTAGATATGACATACTTTTACGCCATGACGCAGCTGAGAAAAGCAACATGGTAGCTTCTCTGCATCACACCCGAAAACTATTTCAAGTGGGAAAAAATGTTACTGCAACATTCTTAACAACGTTTGTATCCGTGCTTTAATGGACTATTTAGTAGATAATACCAACAAATGCACAAGTATTACAATGTGAACTTTCACATATAATCCACTAAGACTCCAGCACGCGTCAGTCATTCTCGTCTCATTTTTGTACATCTTGTAGACAACTATTTAAGGATTGCAAGATACTAACGGCTACTTCATTATATGTATTTGAAGTGTTATGTTTTTTAAAGAAGTATAAATCCTCAATACAAAAAAATAAACAGGTACATAATCATAATACAAGGACAAATATGGATTTACATATCAAATCTTGTAATACAAATCTCTATTTAAAAAAGGCATAATTCATATGTGAATTCGATTGTATAATAGGGTACCAATTATTATAAAGAAGTTGGGGAATATAAACCCTATAAAAGAGAACTGAAATCTCTTCTCATAGATCATGCTTTGTATTCAGTAGAAGAATTCTTATGTTACTGATTTGATGCTGTAACAGCTTGGACTAAATAAAATGATAATAATATTTAATTTTGTATATGTAAAAATTGTTAAAATAAGTAATTATAGTAAGGATACGTGTATTAAGTCAGTATGAATTGTAATATAGAGATATTATTAATAACTCGAAGTAAATATAGAGATGTATGTTTTAATTAAGCTATGTTTAAAACATTTGTTTGTTTTATGATAATATTGTTACATTCTATACTTATGACATGCTTGATGTGTCTAAGTCACTTTATGAGAGATTGTATTGAATAAACAAATAAATAAGTAAATAAATAATAATAATAATAATAATAATAATAATCAGAAACTGGCAGAAGCAGCCAAATTGTTTGACGATAAAAGTCCATATTATAAGTACACACCAGCCAATGTAGTGGAGAATGAAAATTTCAAGCTGTACTGGCATCACAGCATACTTACGGACAAAACAGTACTTTACAGTCGACCTGACATAACTTTTATGAATAATAAAACAAAGAACACCTTTTTGATAGACATAGCTGTCCTAAATACATATAATCTCGCCAAAACAATAACCGAAAACAAAACAAGTACCAAGAACTGGCAAATGAAATATGAGTTATTTGGAAGCAAAAGGTAGCACAAGTGATCCCGATAGTAATATCATCTACGGGAGTAATTCCAAAGTCACTATCACAAAGTCTAACAAGACTTAACCTGCACCCGAATACACATATACAACTGCAAAAATCTGTGATTCTTGGCACATGTTCAATTGTGAAAAAACTTTTTAAACTACAAATAAGACCACCGAGCCTAATCCTGTTGATTACTATGTCCCAGGATAGGTGAATATTTCGCAGCCAAAGCTGAGAAATGAAAAATTCGATGCTGATGATGATGATGATAATGATAATCTTCAAGGAGTTTACATCAAACAAGCACATTTAAAACACAAATGAATTATCAAATAGATTAAAATTTTAGTCCTTAAAGGTTGTGGATATCATGAAAGTTCATAGCAGATAAAACTAGGTATGTGCAGAATTGGTCATCTGCTAAGGACTGTATGACATCCACAAATTTAAGGACTAAAATTATGATAATTCCTCTGTGTTTTAAGTATGCTTGTTCAATGTGAACTCCCTGAGAATGATCTAAAGAAGATTGAAACATTTTGGTGTCTTAGTGGATTATATGTGAATGTGTCCATTTTAATACTTATGCATTTGTTGGTATTATCTATTAAAATGGTGCTGTATCAGTTTCTTCAAACACTTCAGTGTTTCCCAGATAATTGTCATCATGCCAGCAAACCATATTCATCACTAACCCTGTAAATTTATTTGCCAGCATATCACAAACCCACTCTTCGGTTTCAGACCAGATTGAGAAAATGGAAACAGCCTTGTTCCAATCTACAGTTGGTAAAATATTTTTCACCATGTTTGAATAGAAGTGTCCACACTAGTGATCACATGGGAAGTATGTTATTGTCACGAAAACACATTTAAATACATCACAGAAATATATTTTCTGCCCGTAATTAAATCATGAGCATATCCACATTGTGAATAGAGCATCAGACTTCCCACCAGACCCAGCAATTAGCTGAATTCGGGGCAGAGGATTTTAATTTTTAACACACTGCTCTAACATGTTCTCTAGTAACAAATAATATCAAAATACCACATCCCTGCACCATCCCTGACATCAGTAAGATGTCTGTGGACCACTGAATAAATAAATGTGACAACTTCAGCAAAATTCAGAACTTCTCCTGCGTTTAAGATTGTTATTTAAGGAAGCAATGAAATTTATTTTTAAGTTTGTAGCAAGATAATAAATAAAACAGTAGTCATCCATTCTCTATGGGTTTAGACACATGGCACAATGGGTTAAGCAATCCCATATGTTGAATGATGAATTTCACTTTTTACTCTTCCACACAACTGGAAGTGTATGAAGACACACTGCTTACCATGAAAGAAAGACTTCTTGCTTGTATTCAGGGATGCATGATTGAAATACTGACCAAAACATTGAATAAAGCAACTGCAGGTCTTCAGCATTTCTGTCAGTCCCTCAAGACTTATGCTGGGACAGCAGCTTAAGTACAGTCATGACTGCTTCTTCCACATCATTCCTAATGCATTACTCATTAATCATCCTAAAAATTCATGCTACATGGTCTTAATTGCAGAAAGGATCATCACGCAATCCACAAATAAACAAAATAAATAACAGAACATGCTACTTCTTTTGGTGAGAGTTGGAGAAACAACATTCATGACCATGGGAATGGCGAAATATGCAGAAGGAAGGGAAAGAATGTGTAGGTAGAACTACTGACAGGAAATAATGAGAACATAATTGACACAGCAGTGTTTTTTACCTGTCCATAGTTCAGAGAATTCTTTTTCTCCTTATTTATATTATGTCATTCCAAAAATTCACAATATACGCAGCAAATTTTTGCATATGAAACATGACCTAATTGGAGGTATTATCTGATCAGTTGCCTACAGGAACTGAGGAAACCTCACAGAACATCCATCAGGAGAGTTTGTGTAAATAAAAGTCAACATAAGTCAAATTGCCATGTCAACAAATTGCTTGGTCATTGATATTATCAAATAATGATTATCACATACAAACATATACATACATACATGCATGCATGCATACATACATACATACATATACATATACATATACATATACATATACATATACATATACATATACATATACATATACATATACATATACATATATACATACCTAAGTATGTACATGCGTACATATGTACGTACATACTAAGTAACTGAAACATTAAATTTTAATACATTAGTTTCAATTGTTTATTGAAGAAAACACATGACACTTTTTAAGCATAATGATGAAACATATTTTACTTTGCTTTTAAAGGCAAAAATGTTTGAGAACAAAAAGTATAAAGCCATGTGACTTACACTGATATGTCTGTATTGTGCCTGTCAGACTATGATAAATTTCTTCACATTATTAACGTGACATACACAAATTTCTGCTTAATTACTCTTGTGACTACATAATACTGAATTAAGTAATATAAAGGCACAACTCACATACTGATCACAATAGCATGCCACTAAGTCTTGGTTATACAGACCCATGTTAGTCACTGATACCCTCGCATCCTTACACTCCACCCTTCATACCACATGGGATAGTAGGCAAGAATGTGAAATTTCCTAAAGAATACTGTAAGAAACAAAACAACAGAGAAGTGAATTTTAAGGAATAACTAGCATAAGGACTGCAATTTACTATCCATATCACAATAATTTAAGCTAAATTGTTCCAGATGAAGTCCATTACATTGGTTTCATTCAAGTAGTTGCTGTAAAAGTTTTGCATAATCAGTCCAAAAAACACCATTTCTCTCCATAACACCACACCATACATTTACCTCTCCATTGTGAAAACATAATCAATTAATGTGGTGTCTGCATTTGTGAAAGGGCTTCATATATTTGAAGAAAACAACCAGGATGTTACCGGGCATACTGCATTACGTTGAAAATATTCCTGGATACTAAACTGCAAAGAATGAGTTGCTGGATGAGAAATATATCATGCAGCAAACAAGCACACTTTTGCATTCAGGTTTCATTTTAATTTAAATTGTGCTTTTATATGTATGCAACATACTTCAGTCTTTTCTTAGGCCATAATCAAGGGTGTCAATAGAAAAATCTTACAAACGACAATATAATTAACATATAATAAAATTTAATACCCTCTGATTTTTATGATGTTAAAATATAGAATATAGAATATAAAATACAAACTATGTAGAATAAAAACTAAGTAATTTTCAATATATATATATATATATATATATATATGGACTATTACTAAGCTTATAGGCTCTCGTTTGTTGTAGTGAGAGTTCGACACTCACTACAACTTATAATTTTATATCTTCCAACATAAGATTTTTCTATTGACAGACTGAAACTTGTAGCATATATGTAAAGGCAAAACTTGAATTAAAATAAAACCTGTTTGTTCAATGTAAAAGAGTGTTTATTTAGTAATCAGTATAATGACATGACTTCCATAAAAATATATCATTCAACTATCTGATTGTAAAACAAAATATGACATTTTATCCAAGAATGAGGTGCAGGATGTATGGTAAATTGACCCAAACAACAAAGCAAAATGTAACATTTCATAGGTGAATATTTTCAGGTCAGGTGTCAAAATTTTCCAATATTTCTTGGCCAGCACATTCGCTGGACTTGACAGTACCAGGCGCTTCCTCTGAGGGTATCTCCAAACACTCTTTTTCACTGAAGCCATAGAGCTCATGCTTAACAGGTGCTCTTAAAAAACTAAGTTATGGATACTAAACTGCAATGATTATGCTAGCCATTCTTCTTCTTCTTCTTCTTTTCCTTTTGTTTCTTCTTCTCCTTCCCCAGGCCTCTCATAGCTGTTTATGACAAACAGCAGAAATCTTGCCCAACACTGTATGTATAGAGACAAATTTTCGGTTATTATGTTTACCTGAAAACTTGTCAAAAGCCCTACATCTTCCTATGCATTGTTTACTACTCTCTCTTTTTTATTAAAAGTACCAGGAAAAAGTTTTTATAAAAACTCCTTCTCTATATACGCATATTTATGCATTTGTGTATTTGTATGTGTGAACATACATAGGTTATTTGTTTCACAACACTATTTCTAGTATACAATGTAGATGACTATGACAGAATAATCAAAACTGGTTTTACTGACCATTAATTTGTCTGAAAATTGAAAGCATATAGATTTTCCCTCCTTCCAACTTTAAGAAGTGACAGACAATATTACCATAGGCAACTAATACATACCTTGATTTTAATTTGCAAAAGAGTGAGTTACATCTAACATTTGGCTCTTGATATCTAGCAGTTAATACAGAGTGTACTTTCAAACTCCAGTTTGAGCACAAGGAACACTGAACTCAGTAATGCAATGTTAGTTTCTGAAATGTTACCCTCTTCTTTTTATGTATGTACACTACAAGATAAGAACCACAATCTTGTATTGTGTGACCCATACAGAGCTGTCACTGCACATGATAAATGTATTCCATTGAACTGGAATGTTCATTTGCAATACTTCGCAGAGTGGACATTGTAGAAGAAATGTAACCAAAAGTTGTGTAAAAAACATCTTACATAAACGGCACCGAAATATTGTCAGCAGATGCAACGCATGCTTAAAAGTTGAAGTCAGCACTTTGAGACTCTTGTATGAAGGAAGATAACTTGAACTTCAGGGGATATGTGTGCTACAATCTCCTGGTGGAGGCAGGCTTCATGTGTGATAAAGTCCTGTGACAACTGCTTGACTGAAACTGGAGATTAAAGATACACTCAACAGTGTGAAACAGCACCTAAGTCTTATCATGCAGTGATGTGTGTTTGTGTTTGTGTGTGTGTGTGTGTGTGTGTGTGTGTGTGTGTGTTTGTGTCTGGCAGAGCAATGTACCTTCCAAAGTTCATATTCTTAAATCTGAACTTATTTTATAACCACAATACTGAGCACCTGAATTTGGCAAATCTATCAATTCTCTAGCAGCAAAATATGATAAAAAATACATTTTACTATAATAGCCAATTAGTTTCTTGTATCTAAGAATCAGACTATTTAAACACTAGAACGCAACTTTCAGATTGAAGAAAGAAATAGCTCTCACTTGTATCTCAGTATCTTAGCTATATAGTTCAACACTTGAATAGAAAACTCTGATGTAAGTTGGTAACGGAGGGCTAGGTATGCCACAAATCGGTAGAACACAGCAAATGCAAATAGTGCCAATATCTGTCCCAGTGTTGTGGTGTCAGCCATACCCAAATCTCTAAGTAGTAACTTTGGGTCTTTGTAGTGACAATAGTCAGTTTCACTTCCAAGACAGCTCAAAATAGGACGATTGTGTCCATACAGAGAGTTTGTGATCGCCACAATTCCATATCGCAGATAACTCAAACCCATAAGAAATGACATGCTGCCCTCTATGGCTTCACCATGTCCCATCCCATACGCAGCCAATGCAATCAATGGGGAGACAGATGCTGGGGCCACAATGGAACCATTCTGAAAACAGAAAAGGTATCTGAGATAAATGGGTGTTTTTAAACTTATACATATATTAGAATTTTGAACACTTTTGTTGTAATTGAAGAAAAAATTTCCAGTGTTTGATTCTATTTCCATCACTATACAAAGTATGTAACTTATTCTCTTAGGTTCATTAGAAGGAGCTAATCTGTAACCTCAAAGTTAGGTAAAAGTTCACTCCATTCAGTGAGCCGAACAGGTTGGATTTCATGATGAAAACACAGCCAGATTCTATAAATGGTGTACTCCTTTAGCCAATATGTATGTCAGTTTAATCATGATGGTTTACATGGAACTATTAGAATTATTTTTCTGAAAATCTAAAACAAATGTTTTATGTTTTTTTATATTGTAATGTTCTGTCTACAGCTATTAATCTATGAAGATGTATATTCCATTCCATGTATGACACTACAGCCCCTTCTGGGGCCTGGCCTTCCTAAGAAGATGCCTCCATTCTTCTCTGTCTTCTGCTCGTCTCCTCCATCCTTGTATTCCTAGGATCTGTGACATGTTCCTTTGGATAATATCCTCCCATATTGTTCTTGGTGTTCCCACTGGTTTTAAATTATGAAATTTACCAAATAAGAACCTTTTATTGGCATCATTTCATCTCCCATTCTTATAATAAGACCCACCAATCCTAATCTTTTAATTTTAATATAATTTGCCATATTTAGACCTTTGTATAAATTATAAATTTCCCTATTTCATTTAGAATGCCAGCGTCCTTTATCAAATTACCACTGAAAGCAAGGTAAAGCATCCAGACCAGAAGAACTAAGAAAAGACAGGACCATTTAACAAAAAGATAATAATTGTAACAGGACATTCACAGTAGCACTGTTTTGTATTTTGACCCACAAGCCAAGGTTGCCCCTACAAAGTGTGGTTCTCATAAGCAAATACAGTTATATCTCCCTGTAGGGTTCTGTACGGCCACAAATTTTTATCAGGCTATTCTGTATCAACCAATAACAGAACTGATATGCTTTACCAAATATGCAGTGGCTATTCTTAATTATGCCTTGAATGATACATGCACTTTTGCAGCATTTCTTTTATTCTTTTTGAGAAAAATATGCCACTAGTACCTATGTATTATTCCAAAAAAAAAGCTATTACTTTTCTTGTTACTTTTACTGTTTTGTTCCTGTTTGAACGTTTCCATTACATGTTTCTAACCATACATAAGTTAACCTTTTGACGCCTAACGACGACTATAGTGGTCGCACTGCACCACTAACCTCTACATGTTGCATTTTATATATTTATTCAACAAATATAGGTATTGAAAATTTTAAACGTGATATATACTCTCCGTTTTTTCCTCTTCAAAATGTAGTTTGCTTCATAATTCTAACATATTTGGTTCCTGTATTATTCACATTTTATATACAAGATGTGCTAAAATTTAAAAAAAATAATTCCGCCGCCAAAAGGTTAAACAATGTTACTTTGTAACTAATATAGTATATTTGTTTGTTTATTTTCACATTCCATAGATCCAAATAGGTTACAAAAACCTTAAGGATATAGAAATTGTCATATTGTTAAATATATCTAATACAAAACAGCTTCTTATCATACATGTTAATTATCATTCTTGTTGTTGCTAAACAGTAGTTTGTATTAAAATATAATTGAGATAAACAACACTACTATGTACCACACAATTTAAAATTAGTAGAGATGAGTTACAAATATACCTCCATTGATCGCTACACACAAACCATGATTCCTAATTAAAACTGTACTCTAAATACTCTTCCACTGAATAAAATGAATGTAAGCTAAGAAACCTTTTTAAGGCAGGTTTAAATAATTTTATCTCATTTGAGAGACTTTTTATTTTTAGTGGTAGGTGGTTGAATAACTTTACACCACAGTAATAAGCTCCCTTCTGGAATATTTTAGATTCTTCTTGGTATGTACTGACCATGCTGGGAATGCTCACATGGGTCACTGTAAGAACCAACACCAACTGTTCCTCTCCCATCTGCCTAGCAACTAATTCCCCTCTGCATGGCTTCCTATACTTCCACCAGTCATCACTGAAACCTTCACTCTCTTTTTCCCTACGTCACTTTGCATTTTGCATCCCATTTTGTCACTGGTGTTTATGAAGAGGTGCCCAGAGAGAGTAGTATGGAGACGGCAGGCCCAAATAATCACCATTTGCATTCATATATTTCCTCAGGTGTGTAAAAAACTCCAGTGTGCATAGTTTCTGTACTAAATAATTGTCATTATTTAGACATGTTTACAAGTACAAATCATCATTGTTGTCATCATCACATCATAATTATCATCTCCTCCTCCTCCTCCAGCCATTATCATCGTCCTCTTCTCCTCCTCCTCCTTCTCTTTCTCCTCCAGTTATAATAATAATCATCATCATCATCGTCATTATAATTATCTTGATCATACAAACAAGAATAGTACAGGTTATGCAGCATAACTCAAGCCAATATTCAATGTGCTTCAATGACAATCTAAACAAAAACTGGTAAACTAAAGAAACATATCTCACCGTGACACTAAAGATTGAGCCCACAATCAGACCATGGCCCTCCGAAACAATTCCCACAGCTAAACTGGCAGCACAGAACCAAATGAAGCGACTTAGCTCCAGAGGTTGTGATGACAAAACATAGGAGATCAAACAGAAGAGCATGCCAAGCAACAGCTGAAATATGAAGTTGAGCTATGTTAGAATCTGAAGAGCAAGTTAGTATTATCAATGACTCAACATGGTAAAGAACTTGTCAAAACTCTAGAATACACCATACTTTACATGAATTCAAGACTATCCTAATTCAAGACAACTGAATCACATTTTTCTGTTGACAAATCATTTGTCTCACTATGACATTCTAGAATCATGCTTATACACATACAAATATTACTCTCAGTGACATGAAGTTCTCCTTATAACAGACAATGAAGGTCCAGAGGAAGGGTATAATTATACCTGTACTGTTTCTTTAACCTGCGCACTAGACAGGTTGGGTGGTGAATGCCGTGTCACAGCCACTTTATCCCCTGCCAAGACACCCAATGCCCATTGTACAAGAAGCTGGGTGGGCCTCAGATCCGTTCTACATAGGTACAGTACAAAAAAATCTCGCCTCCACTGGGGTTCACGCCCCACATGACAAGTCGCTGTACTGATTACACGTTTCCAGCCATTAATCTTAGTAGGTCCAGCAAACGGTTAATCAAAAAATATTTTGTGTCATGTTGGAATTCTGATGAAACAAAATAACTGTGGGGACACTCACATTGTAGCTCTCCTTCCGCTGTCCAGTAATCCGCCAGACAGCACAGCAACGCTCTCCCCCCCCCCCCCCCCCCCCCCCCCCCCCCCCCCCCCCCCCCCCCCCCCCCCCCCCCCCCCCCACCCCACCCCCCC
>Ga0123357_10005986_pt1 | contig 14699 bp, 5 predicted proteins | sample TergutEmb28metaG_FD_89873 | JGI IMG/M metagenome (GOLD analysis project Ga0123357, IMG submission 89873) | Embiratermes neotenicus P4 segment gut microbial communities from Petit-Saut dam, French Guiana - Emb289 P4 | ecosystem: Host-associated > Arthropoda: Insects > Digestive system > Gut ...
ATGTCATAAATTTGTTTACAATTCGTGTAAATGTTTCAGGAAAATAAGACAAAAATAGGGCGGAAAGTCTAATTATGTGATGAGGCTCTGGGTTTCCAGACAAGTTTGTGTTTTGTAAAATTGCGATACATTTTGAAACTGTCTTTCTATTCCCACTTACTGGTACCATGGTACCTTTAATGAAGTGTTGCATACTTAGTGTACAAATCTTGTTCTGTTAATCAATATTATGAATATATTCTTGCGTAGAAATGAAGGGTTTACTAATTAGTTTGTTACTACGACTTTCAGACTAGTTATATTAACATAATATACTAGATTCCTATCAAGAAGTGTGATGTTGGCCTAATTATGGCACTCCTGTGCCACATTATGTGTTGGTAAGTGTCAAATACAGGTCGGAGAACCGGAATGTTGCCTGTGTGTGTGTGTGTTATTTAAAACAAATTTCGGGCTTTTGTAACGATATGTTATTGCGCAAAAGTGTCTTATATATGATTGATTTAGGAATTTCGTAAATTAACTTTTTAAACCTAGCGGTTTCTTTATGTAACGCCTGGATTAACATTCAAATTTTCGACGTTGTACTCGCTTAGCGTTGAGTGTTTTGTAGGTACTTCAGAGCAGACAGCGACATTTGCTCTATACGTCATTAACTGTTTGGTTTATATAACCCTGGTAGGAGGTGTTTACTGCGCAGTACGAAATGATTCCTTATATAAAGCAGATTAGTTTTAGTCTTATAAAGTTAAAACGATGTTCGTAAGCACATGTTTTTACTGTTTTTAAAAAAATTAAAATTTTTCAATTCGTAATGCTATGTATAATGACAACTGTGCTGTTTAAGCAGATAATATTGCATTATCAGTAACTTGTCTTTTAAACGTGACTATGGTTATTGCTATAGATTTTACACATTACTTAATATATCATTATCTTTTCTTCTATAGAGGTAATCGAATAACTGCAACGATTACTATTATCTGGCAACTTATCATGCTTATACAAATTCTCAGAACTCTATGTGCAAACTGTCTTCTTTTCTGAAGCAAGTCGCTTTAATACTTGCCAGCCTTGTACGTCACGTTATCACGTTCAAGTTATCGACTTCTTTTCGTGATTTCATTTAAGTGGGAAACATAGTAGGCGACATAATTCGTTCCCAAATTTTAATTAACGTGCATCTGTCAGTGAAAGTGCCAGTGAGCCATCTGTATCATATTTGGGATAATTTTGGGTGTTTATATCCAGTGGACCAAGAAACTTTGATCCTGTCTTTGTGTTTCAGTATTACTTTGTAACAAACATGTGATGTCATAACCCACAACATCAAAGTAAGACAGAATCATCAGTTCAGTATTTTAGTGAGTAATTACGAACCGAAAAAGGCATCCCTTTCAGAAATGATTCTGACTTGTAGCAGAAAATGTCTCATTTTGAATCTCAGCTGTGTCACCGACTATTCAGAAAGAAATACGATTTAGGAATTTTTCATAGATTCTTCAGATAAATTTTGTGATAACATTTATACCATATCACAACAATTTCCTCTCACATTTCCTCTACATCGAATTCTGCTGCCGCCCGAATATTGATGCTACAAAATAATTGGGTTATTGACAGTGACTTTAAAGCGCTATAATTGATATAGAGATAATATCGGATTTCCATATATCAAAGGGATGAATACGTAATAACATTACATTCCATTACGCTTCGTATCTTAATTTTATATAGGACTAATTTGTCTGCTGTAAAGATAAACCTCTTGCGCCGTAACTAATTCTTTTTCAGACTTAACGTGCGATGTTTTGTTGCTGTGTATAAAGATGATTAAATATTTCGCCATGTTTATGCCATTTTACCACCCGTCTACCACAAGACATCTTATGAATATAACTGCAGTTTATACTTTTTTCTAAAGGTGATAACAAATGTTTTACCAGTCTATCTGAGATAACATAACTTGCAATATCTGCCATTGTGGAGCCACCATATTTTTGCATTTGAATAAGTCCGAATTGAAGCTTGTAGAAGAAATAATATTGTTAATGAATGATATCTATTAAACTGTATTAAATATATATTCTCTTGATGCTTAGCTAATGACATTTTTACATTTGTGGTTTGTTATAAAATATTTCTATAATTTAAATTGACTATATTTAATAACATATATATAAAATATTATTATAACTATTATTATTATTATTATCATCATCAATATCATCATCATCCGAATTTCTCAATTCTCCGCTTTGGCTGGGAAATATTCATCTATCCTAGGATATATTAATCAACAGGTTTAGGTTCGGTGTTCTTATTTGTAGTTTAAAAAGTATTTTTACAATTGCACATGTACTAAGAATTACAGATTTTTGCATTTTTATATATGTATTCGGGTTCAATTTGTGTCTTATTAGAATTCGGATAATGACTTTGGAATTACTCCAGATAGATGATATTACTAACGAGATCAATTTTTCTGACTATTGCTCCCAAGTAGCACATATTTCATTCGCCATTTCTTTGGACTTGTTTTGTTTGTCGGTTATTGGTTCTGGATGCTTCAAAATATATTTCTTATAGTTTTTTGTTTAATGAATTATTTAAATTAACGAATTTCATATTAGGGACGTAGCAAAAATAATGAGATGGGCGGGGCATATGGAATAAAATGGCGAAAGAGCGAACTATGCAGCGTGTTAGTGGGGGAAATCTAAAAGATAAACACCACATGGAAATCCTAAATTTTGAAGAGAGCATAATGTCGAAATATATCTTCAAGAACATGGACACAAGCATTGAATGAATTTATTTGAATTCTAATAGAGAAGAGTTGCGAACCATTGGAAATTGTGTAATAATGTCACATTTGCCGTACAATGCAGAGAATTTCTTGAGTAAATAAGAACATCAATTTCCCAAAACGTTTTTCTTCCTTGGATTTAGATATTTCGAAGTACCTTTCTTGACAATTACAAAACACTTATTAAAGCACAATTTACGTACACATTACTGACGATTTGATAGCAGTGAACATTGAAACAGAGCAGTGAAATCCGAATAAATTATTATGCTTGAGAAGCAATAAGGCCATATAGTTGTTTTAATATCAGGATTAGGTTTAAATGCGTTAGTTAGTTGTAATTCTAAATATTTTGAAACTGACATAAAAATCATGGCTCACTCAAGTGTAGAGCAACTTTTGTTATTGTGCAAGGTATATGTGACAGGCTCACAATTTTACGAGGGCCACAAATGAATTGTCATGGGTAAATGGCTTTTAATAATTCAGCAATGTTTGTTTCGTTCTAAGTACAGAGGATTTAGAATTAGAATTGACCCTTAACAAGTATTATTGCCAAGAAACTAATATATCTATCAAGTGAAAAAATTTTACTCCTTCTTGTAGTATGTAAAATACATGTATGTGGAATATAATAATCTCACAAATATACGTCAGCACAACAAATATTTATGGGGCAATAGGCTACATGTTTCGACCTATTAACAGGTCATCATCAGGCCTCCATCAGAACAAGTCAAAGGTGCTCTTAAGATATTGAGATCCCAAAGTTTTTATAGTTGTAGACAAATATAAAATCTGGTATTGGATAAAACATGACACATATATTACGTATTTAAAATAGTTAAAACACGAGTATGTATCTGAAAACTAGGACTGTATTTGTCATCATTTAATTATGGACTATGGGTGCAACTGTATTTCCATTCGGTGTGGAACTGCCTCACGTGGTTTTCCGTGTGGCCCAGTGTATTTCAAATTGAGTGTCAGAACTGGCTAATTGTTATTCTCTGTATTTCCAACTGGGTGAGTTGTTTCGGTCCACATTGTGTTAGGATTTGTGACGAGCTGAGAGGAATCCGTCAGGTTGTATCTCCAACCTAACGCCTTTGACTTACTCTGCTTAAGGCCTGATGATGACTTCTTAATAGGTCGAAACACGTATCCTATTGCTCCAATAAATATTTGTTGTGCTAACGTATATTTGTGACTTTATTAGATACTTCAGTAGAGCAATTCGTGATGCATTCTGTAAAATTAGAAGTAGGAAGTTTTTGTTTTTCTTTGTTGCCTTAAATTATTTTAACAAATACACCTTCCACCATTTCATAAAACTCTGCCCGAATTATGTCACACGTACAGTAGTCATTATCATTATTTATTTACCTGACACAAATATCGTATTTTTCAGTTGGAAACACATCAGTTTCAAATACTTGCTTTGTTATCAGTTTCAGGTGAAAAGAGAATTTGAAAACCAAGGTTTATATATTTGTTTACACTTTTATTCTCATAGTTTATCGAAACTATCATTTTATTGCTATGTATGGAGATAAAATTCTAATTTTATCGTATAAGTGCCATGTGATTATATTTTGTTACTTTTGTCTCTTCCTGTTAACCAGAGCCAGATTTCGAAACGTGTGTTCTAACCCAAAATAGGCCACTCTAACTTTCAATACTTCCTCACTTATAATTGTTCTATGTCTTATCCAAAACAATGTCACCGACAGATCCCAGCATCTCTCGCCTGCCTCTGCTTGAATCTGTAGCAAGATCGACGCCAAACGTGGGCAAAAAATCTGTGTGTATTTATGAAATACAGTTTCAAAAATCAACCTAAAAATTCTGCTGTTCTGAAGTTGTCTTGTTATTTCTCAGACCCTCCAAATAAACATCAAGGTAATAATGCCTACTGACGTCGCTCAAAAACTACGAAATATTGAACGAATTATGGATGTGGGCTAAACTCATAGGCTTTCTTCGATTGCACTGGAGAACGCTATGGAGGGATGATTATTATATTGGGATACTTGACAATATAATTTAGAATTGCTTTCTTAAGCAAAGGGATTTGAAGAAGTCCGTGAGAGGAGATAATATTTCGAAGCTTAGAGTTGCTCAGCCTTTCAAAAAAGTTTCTCCCTTCTAAGGTATCCGAAATTATATTACCGTCTGGACAACGGTCCCCTGTATTTTTGCAATCAGCTCTATCTAAGTGGTTTCTTTCCTTCGGTTTTACTGACTTAAATTACTCATTCTTGATTCGATGACTCAGTAAGAGAAAAGTGCCAACATTTCTTAAGTTTCTTTGCAATGTACTCACGGTGCTCGGGAAAACGGACGAAAACTGGGTGGAATGTCACAATATTGGATGTAGATTCCGGGGTTTCACACAAGTTACTCAAACTTCAAACTTATGTTTCTAAGTAAAGTTCATTTTTGGAAGGTTTCTTTCTATTGTCACTTGCAGAAACATAATTAACTTATAATATATGTGAGGTTAATTTAAATTATATTGAACTCCTTCTTGAAAATGAAACGCCGTAATAATTAGTGTGTGGTGACATACCTTCAGAACATACATATTAAAATATAAGAAAATCGATTCCTGCAATTTGAAAAAGTTTAGTCCTAAATAAGACTTCCGGAGAGCACTCTAAATATTGCTCAGTTGCAAATACAGGTTAAGGAAACGGAATTATTTTGTGTTCTTTGGTCAGTGAAAAGAACAGAAGGGTTTGTTTTTGCGCCCACATTATTCTACACGGATGTTTACGAGCTACATTTAGGAACCTTATAAAATCTGTACCTATTTTTATTTCAAGTTTTGGTGACACCCGTTCCTTCCTGACTTGGTTGCGAGCGTCCTGCTCTGGCTGTCTGTCGGCCCAACTAAAAGGGCGAGAAGTTGAACGTGGTCCCATCAACAACTTACGAGTTTACAACTTGGGTCATCGCATTACGTTCCCTTGACGGGAAGGACGGTGTGATTTTCCACAACTTCACGCTCGCGGTGGACCGGTTTGTGCCGCTCTTGGCAAAGAATCTGACCAGGGGCATGACTGAGATTGTCGTCCGAGAGGAAATCGAAACCCTGAAAGTTCTATTCCCGGAATTCACGCATCTGCGTTCAGGCCGTTACTGCCACGATCCCGCAAAACCGCCCCCACACCCAACTTCATTTATCATTGGCGGGGAGGCATAAGGTGTGGAAAGTGCGATCACTAACCCAAACTCTGCGGCTTTCGAGTGTCGGTGGAGTCATACGTTGCTCCTAAAGGCCCACAACATTGCAAGCGTTACCAGCGATTTGGACAAACGCAGCGTAATTTCGGATATGACCCCGGTGCATCACATATGTGAGATCCCAACACTCCGGTGGATGCTGTACCCAAGTGGAACAGCCTCAGTGCTGTGGCTGCGGAGGAAACCACACGGCGAACTACCGTTGTAAAGTGGGAGGAAGCGAAGGCGGCTCTTGTAACCACACGCCCGAGCGTGGTCAAAAGAGCGTCGTAATTGGTCAAACTGCTGCTCCGAAAGCTTAGCGGTCCGGTCCCTCTGCCGAGTAGATGGGGCTGGGAGAGGTGTGAAGTCAATTTGTCCGAAGGGGGCGCTTCATCAAAGCTACCACCACGCAACCCACCAACCAAAACAAAAATCCTTCTCCTCAGCCTTTAACGGAAACGCCCGAACAGCCTAAAGTGATCGCCACCACGAAGACTATCAGGCCAGAGATTCCTTACACCAAAGCTACAGCAGCCCCTAAGCCGTCTACTGGGAAGCCCAAAAGGAAATCTACTAAGAGTGCAAAAACTGCACCCGCAAACCCATAAAACCCAGCCTGGTGGTCCCCACACAATGTTCCACATCCCCAGTCGAGGAACCCTCAGATCTCCTTGACCACCTTCCACTCCAAGCATGTGAGGAGCTGAACAGTTACGTCCTCACTTCCATCTCCCTTCATACAGAAACAGCTATCCCGCGGGCTGTCCTGAAAACCGTTATTTTGTTTGTGGCCAAATATGGCAGCCCGCCTTTGGAGGACGGAGAGGTGTAAAGTACTGCGCCTAGCTTGCTGGAATGCGGAGTTATTGTGCGGCAGGAAGCTTAAACTGGAGCATTTTATCAACCAGCAGTGTGTCTATATTTGTCTCTTAAGTGAGATATTCCGTAACCCTGGCCAAGCCTTCTGGCTTCCCAGTTATGTCTGCCTTCACACAGACATGATGACAGCGGTGAGCGGCACAGCCAGCATGGTCCGCCGTAGTATAGTCCACAACACCGTGCACGTTCCGGGCCTGACCCACTTGGAGGCTACACCCATTCAAGACACATTGCCCGGCAAACTGATGAGAACCCTTGCGGCTTACGTTTCGCCTTTGCGCTCACTGATCGGAGCGGACACGACAACCTGTTTCGGCGGGGGATTGCCGGGTTTGATGGCTGGCGACTTCAACGCGAAACACGTTGTTTGGATCTCGCGGCTGAGCACGAGACGGGGGAAACCCCTACTTCATTTTTCCGAAAAGAACTAGTCTAATTTTTATACCGAACTCCCCAAACACGAACCCATACAAAACATCTGCTACTCCGATAACTTGGACATCGTGATAACCAAAAAACTCTCATTCCCGGTCTATCTGACTTCGTGCTCTTCACGAAGCTCGGACAATTTTCGGTTCTCATTGACACTGCTTGTTTCTCGTCCTTTCACTACCCACCTGATCCTCATGACTTCAGGCACACTGACTGGGCCAAGTAACAAACTTAATTGGATAATCTAATTCATTTCGATTCGGAATTGCACAACGAGATTGCAATTGACACGAACGGCGAGAACTTCTCCGTCGCTGTTGTTAAGGCTCTGGCAGCGTCTAATCACAATCGTCACCCAACTGACAACCCACGGCCCCGATACCGACTGGAATTCAGGATGAGATAGGCCTGAAGGACGCGCTTCGGAGGTAGTGGCAGATCACCAGGGACGCCGCGCTGACAGCCGAGGCCCAACTCTTGCAGAGGCCCGTTACCAGCCTGATTAACCATTGGAGAAACGACCAGTGCAGAGCCACACTCGAATCTCTCGACCCGAAGACCAATCTTTGTGGAAGGTGACCAAACTGGTGATGAGACTTTCTACTCCATCTCCTCCCTGGTCATCCCAGGGGGATCCTTCTCTGGGACTGTCAGAAAGCCGAAGAACTTGCCGAGGGTCTGGAGGCTCTGTTCCAGCCGGTGACCGATCCCTGGGTCTCGGCAGTTATTGAGAAGATTGGCTTGGCTCTGACGCCTTACTTCTTTACCCCTGCCACCGTACCGAATTTAACCGAAACTGACAAAGTTCCCGAAGCCATCTGGTGTCTCAAGGAGAGAAGGGTTCGGTGCCACAACGTTATACCAAGCATTGACTTGAAGCTTTTTCCTCAGCGAGCATTTTCCCTCCTGGCACAGATCTTCATTGCGGTTCTCCGTATCCATCACTTTCCCAAAGTGTGGAAGGACGTTAAATTGATCTGTCTCTGTCCCTATCGTCCCATTAATGTCTTGGACACGTTTGGTAAACTATTCGAAAAGTCGTTTTAGCTGTAGTAAGACAAGGCTGACTGATGCGAGACGAGCAGTTTGGTTTCACACCCAGGCATTACATGTCCTTGCAGTTTGACCGCCTCGTTGAAAGAATAAACAGTATTTTCGGGTAAACCAACTTACCGGTGCAGTTTTCCTCGACGTGGCCAAAGCTTTCGATACCGTATGGATTGATGGTTTCCTCTATAAGCGAACACTCCTAAATTTCTCATCTTACGTAGTCCATAAATCTCATCATACCTCACGTGTCGGTCTTCCGAAACGTCCTTCAAAATGACGCATCATTTCGTCGAGGCATGCTGGCTGGGTTACCTCAGGATGGACTGATCCTCTCCTCTTCAGTATGTTTGTTAACGACATGCCCTTTCCCTCGCAACACGTCGAGCCCTCACCGCGAACGAGATGTCATCTTAGCTACTTCTCGCAAAACGGCGGTGTTCTTCAGATACCTGTAGTTATATCTGAACGACCTTCATCATTTGTTGAATGAATGGAGAATACCCATTAATGCGTCTAAGGGCACCGCAATAATTTTCGGGCGTGCCGGAGGGCGATTCATTTGGCTCCGACCAGTGACACTCTTCGTGGAACCAGTCAAATGGGCTAACACAGCTCGTTTCCTGGGGTGGTACTAAAACACGACAAATTTTGTAACCCCACATCGATCAGGTTACGTGTGATGGATCCCCTCTTGAAAGGGAATAGTGATCTCTCCGTCAGGAACGGTGTCGTGCTATATATAATTTTTATTGTCTTCATAATTTCACATATATTTGGAAAAGTATTCTTACAATACCTTTAAAGAGTACAATGAAAAATTTTCAAAAATTTTATAGATTACTGGAAATTTACAGAATCTCTCATGTTTCTTCCATTAAGGGTGACTGAAAATTAGCAATATTTTGACCATATATTTGTCTAATTTCGTGTTTTAAAGGGTTTTTTGGATAAAATAGTAGTCTATACACTTACGAGGCTTTTCGTTTCGTGAACGTATTATCGTTTCTTTATGGAATAATCTGAAATAAAATTTTGTTTCTCCTTATCTATTAATGTATATATATATATATATATATATATAATCATGAAATCATGAAAAACTTACCATAAAACTTCAAATACCAATGTTTTTACTGATGATGAAACAGTGAATTTCAAAAAACGTAGAATGCTCGGAAGTGTGCAGTGCTGTCTGTGCCGCTGTCTCTGGATAGCTGGGAGGCGGCCGGTATGTAGTTTGTTAACTGGGGTTTACCGTGGGCAGTTTTTTGTATTTATTTCTGTTTCCATATTGGTAATACGATCGGCTGTCCAGCGATCGTCATGGTGGGTGTGTGACGGTGTGGAAGTAAGTGTTGGGAGACGGTCTCCTTCGGTTATTTAATTTTTGTGATATATATTTCTATGAGTTATTTTGATTTACCAATGTAAGTTAGATCTCGATTTTGTAAGATTTGTTTACGATATAGATTTTGTGATTTAAAAATTATTTTTTTGATTCTTATATGGATTTTGTTTATTTGTTTGTCCTTTCTGTTTGTGACTGTATTCTGATCCTGACATTTATGTTATATTATATAGATACATGTTATTACACTTGGCTTTGATACTCTGTATGCTAACTGTTCCCCACCAGAGTCCGTGTTGAGGGGTTCCGAGGTCCAGACAGTCGATGTCAAAATAAGAGTGCGAGCTGCCGGTTTTACATCTGGTGTCATTCTTTTTATTTGTGTGACCCTGAGGGTTCACTGCACGTACACTTTAACATATACATACTAAGTGTGTATATATAGCTAGTATTCCAACTTTGAATTCGCCATTTTGTGTGACTGTTTGTGAGCAGCATTCTTCTGTACAACAAGGGGAAAAATCATGTCAGAGTTCTTCCTTGCTCCTACGGAGAATCCCTTCTATCCATTCCTTATAGTAAACCACATCGGTGTAAACATCAGGGTAGATAGACGAGGGATATCTTGTACCCCATGACACAATCCCTGTGAGGAGGCCGTCACACTGCAGTGGTCCGCCGCTATCGCCCTAAAGGAAGACGCAAAATTACGACTTTATCATTCTTGTAGTTACTGATTCAAACATCTACACTATGACTTGCACTGTGAAAAATCTTATTACATTAAAACATGTAGAAAGGAAATTTTTAAGGATGCACCGAGGAGTATTTTGTATATAATTTACAGTTAGCTAGCCGCTTAGGCATATCTAAATCACGAGTATACTTACCAAGGACACAATCATGTTTTGAAGTGAGCACTTTGTTTGTAACACAAGTTATGCACTTATGAACTGACACTATACAATAAGGCAGAGGCGATAAAAAACAAATAGTGTTTAACACAGGGTATGCAAATGTTAGGTCGGACAGAAATTTTCCATCCATGATTTTGTTCCAAATGCTATTGTAATGTAGTGCAACATTGTGTAACCGTTTGGCTTCATTCATGACTTCCGAATGTGCGCGTAACTAGCCCTAGATGTTTTATATACTGTAACTAGGAAATGACGCGCATTTGCCTCATAATTTTTGGCTTGGTGGAGGTAACATTTGCTACTTTGGAGGTTTGCGCGAACTAGATAAGTGAGGCAAGTTTCGGTCAGTTATCAAAAAATTTCATGTCGTTGTCACAAGTCCACTATATATTCTTAGGAAAATTTGTGTTGAAAGAAGACTCACTGGAGCACACTACGGCCGAAGAATTTGGAACTGTTTTCCGACGATTCTGTGACACTTGGAAGAAGAGTTTTACTCGATGGAATTCTTGGTTTTTGAGAAGATTTGCTACAGTGTATTCAGACTTTTGACCAGAAGGAAATCTTACTGACTGACTTTTAAATTACTTATTTATGTGAGTCGATTTTGGCAACTAATTTACTTTTCTAACTTTGCGAAAACTCAGCGATTATATTTAGTGGCGTAATATTTAATTTGGTTAGCGCAACTGGAAATAGAATGTGGTCGTAACTGGTGAACTGGTGGAAACTAATTTCCACCTGTGTAATTAACTAGTTTATCTAAATTATGTACTTATAATTAGATAATTGATCTTAGTGTTAAATTAGTTAGGATAATTTTCTTGAATGAACTATATTGTCCACGAGTTCTCAAATTGCTTAGTTGCTCACAGAGGACTTCGCAGCTACAGTTTACCCGTCTCCCACACGCCCATGGAAATTGTAGAATATTACTTAACGAGCGGCTATACTAGGCTCGCCCTAATTACCGCTCGCACAGGGCGCTACATTATCACAACTGTTTCTTCATTAGACGATAACCTGAAATGGCCTTCTTTATGCGACTTAAAAGAAATCGTAAACTGGTTACCTGAAATAAATTTTTCTGTATGGTCTGAATATTTATCTTTTCATTTCAAAGAACAGATATTAATTTCCTTTACCGAATGTAAGTTTCCAGCAACATAACTTAGATACATACCAAAAGAAATACACATTTTATTACTATTCATAGCTGCCAGCAACACCATTCATAAACCACGAACACTTTGTATTATTGAATATTTTGTGAGAAAGCATTTAGTACGACACGTTCAAGATTCAATAATACAAAATGATTTTGGTTTGTGAATGGTGTTTTTTGGCAGCTATAAACTAATAAACTATTGTGTATTTCTTTGGGTTTGTATCAAAGCTTTGTAGCTGGAGTCCTACATTTGATAAAGGAAATTATGTTTGTTCTTTGTAATGAAAAGTTAATATACAGACTATATTGAAAAATGTATTTCCGGTAAGCAGTGTACTAATTATTTTAAGTCACATAAAGGAGACCATTTCAAGTTATCGTCTAGTGAAGAAACAGTTGTGATAACATCTGAAAAAAAAAACATGGATGGAAATTTTCACTCCGGACCAACATTTGCTTAAGTTGTGTTAAACAAAATTCGTTTATCACATCTGGCTTATGGTATAGTGTCTGTTCATAAGCGCGTAACCTGTGTTATACAAACATGGTGCTATTATCAAGACATGATTGTGTCCTTGGTAGGTATACTTGTGAATTAGATATGCCTAAGCGGCTAAGTAACTGTAAATTTTATACAAAATACTGCTGAGTGAATCCTTAAAAATTTCAAAATATTGTATTGTACTAAGTAATCTCTACGCATATTTTGGTAACCTCCATGTCATTATAGGGGACCGCGGTAGCACAGTAGTTAAGATGCTGTGCTACAAATCCGAAGATCGCTGGTTCGATCCCAGCTGGTGTTAGTGGATTTTTCATTAACATAAAATCCTTCCGATCGCACTATGGTCCTGGGGTCGACTCAGCCTCTAACAGAAATGAGTACCAGGACTATTTCCTGGGGGTAAAGGCGGCCGGTGCGTAAGGCTGACAACTTACCACCATCCTGTGCCGTTGTCATGAAATGCGGGAACATTAACTTCCTGGAGCCCTCTGGGCCTGTCCAGGCCTGTAATGGGCCTGCTTTACCTTTATCATGTCATTATAAAATGTGTGTGGAAAAGGACCTAAAAATTTAAACTCAGAATGTGTTAATAAACTGGGTTATCTGCTTGATGCTAAACCAAACTGAGCTAATGTGAAAGGAATTTATTGAAAAAAGAGACCTGAAAGTGTGGAAATAAATTTTATTTTTACTAATTATATTAATAAAAATTAATAACCTGTTTTTATATATTTGTAATGGGAAAATTGTGTATTTATTTATTATCCTTTTTTTACACTAACATAATAAGTAATGATGTTATACTATTCCCTTTGTTTAAAAAGGTTTTGAAACCTATTGTCCTAAACAAGCATAAATTTAAAACTAGTGTCATATTCAGTAGTAAAATTGAAAATTAGTGCGGTTCAGGCATGTTGTGGGGTAAAATTAAAAGCATATAAAAATGAAAAATTACCGTGCTAGTAGCCATAATGAGCAGTAAAATTAAAAAGTACGTAAGAAATTAAGAAACCGTCTATTCAAAATTGTGACTTATTTAAAAAAAAACTGATATGTCTATCAAGTTAATTGCGCGAGTCTACCTTTTTCTTTTATCTCGGAGGCGATAGGTTTTCTGAATAAAACAATCAATTCATTAAACCAATCACCCTATTTTGCATAGTTAAGGATCGATGAACGTAACTTGCATATTAATCAAACCGAAATTCCGTATCAAATAAAGGTTTAGGTTACTGAACCCGCCGCCATATATGTTTACGTGTGACTTCAATTCAGTTTAAGAAGTCACTGCTCCTGCCCAAGTGGAACTCCTATTATTGGTGTGAGAATTTTGGAACATGAGGGGAACTTCGGATATGTTCTGCACAGTTATTGAATATAAGCAAGTAGTCGGAAGAGGTACAGACTTATGGTTTGTATGTGGCCGGTTGTCCGTTCAAATCTTATATTTGGCAGCAACTGCCTTAAGATATGTTGTGGATTTTCTCACTTCTTCATAAAATATCTGTTTTAATCTCTTAAAATACGTCACGAACAACTCGACATACTTTGTAATGGACTGTTATCTATAGTTTAAATAAATAGAGCGTTTTGCGTTTTTAATTTATGTTTCGTTATTTTTGTTGTGTGAATTAGAATTATTGATTTCTATTGATAAAATTATCCTAACACCTATCATGTTACGAGTAATGGTCACAGTAACTAATGAAACCAGCTTTAAAAATTAAAACGTTATTGATCACACATGTATGATGATTAGTTACAGCGAAGATGTTTGTGGATAGTAAGTGTTGTTTCAAATTATTTTCTTTAATGAAAATGAATTCACTTTAGTTTGTATTGTATGCATTTTTCCTACTGGATCGAGATCACGCTTACAGATCTAGGGACAAATATACAACAGTTTAATGACGACTTTCTGTGCCTCAAGGAAGTAAAATTTTCTCTACTGGAAAGACACAAAATGAATTTTTTTTTTTTTTTAGAATTCCTTTCTCATAAATTCATCGAATTCAATTCGACACTGATATTGAATTGCAGCCATGTATTTGAAGGGAAAGTGTAGGTATCGTTTGGAAGTTGAGGGGTCGGCCTTAGTTCAGCTATGTATCAGTTAATTATACTGGGGGACCTGATAAAAGAAATTTCTAAGTACAAATTTACTGTATTCCTAAACGTTCCAAATTTAATTCCTTCTGGTGTCTACGCAAATATATCAATAATTTAGTACTCGTAACATCCAAAATCCTAACTTCCGACAGTATCACTCCCCAAATGCTGCGCGTGGTAACTAACCAAATCCCACCGCTGCAAACCAATTTGTAGTGCCCCACTTTAGTAACGGTACCCCAATACTATTA
>Ga0123357_10005988_pt1 | contig 14698 bp, 9 predicted proteins | sample TergutEmb28metaG_FD_89873 | JGI IMG/M metagenome (GOLD analysis project Ga0123357, IMG submission 89873) | Embiratermes neotenicus P4 segment gut microbial communities from Petit-Saut dam, French Guiana - Emb289 P4 | ecosystem: Host-associated > Arthropoda: Insects > Digestive system > Gut ...
ATGCAGCACAAGATTTTTCGCGTTCATGAGCTCATTAAAACTGAGTTGGCGACTGCTGTGCAGCGTGCGTTTCGTCTTCGTTTCAACATTCAACCTCCAACGGCAAAGAGCATTTGTCATTGGAATCACCAATTTGAGCAAATAGGCTGTCTGTGTAAAGGCAAAAGCTCTGGCTGACCACATGTATCAGAGGAGAATGTGAGACAAATTCAAGAGAGTTTTGAGCATAGCCCACGCAAGTCAAACTGTAGAGCGAGCAGAGAACTTGGAATACCGCAACCGTCTGGCATGTGTTGAGGTGCCATTTACTGTTCAGTTGAGTCCATCTTTTTGAATCACCCTGTATATTGGCAAGATCTGTGAAGCATATCAGCACCTTCTGGAAGGCATATTTAGAAAGTTCTGTATTCACACCGTCAGTTCCAGCTGTTGTCTTATTTTTAAAACCTTCCATTGTTTCTGTTAATTCTTCCTTAATAAATCCGTGGTTATAGCAATCCAGACTTGAGTCTTACGTATTGAAGTTCGCCACAGCGAGTCTTTTTATTCTTGTCGTGTAAAGGAAAGATACGATTTTATGTTTCAGTAGCATGTCATTTCATTCTTGATAAGTCTTATGGAAAAATACTTCACTGTGTTGCATTTTATTCACTAGCTGCAAATCCAAATGTTTGTGCAGGATGTAGCCCCCCTTTCCCAAACCCATATTTTTATTTTAATTTTCCATAACACCATTGTGTTTTGAAATTATAAAATTATAATTACTCTTCACATTAGTGGTGAGCTGGGATAGCATAGTGAGTATAGCAACTTGCAACAGGCTGGACGGTCGGGATCTACTCCTGATGGGTGCAAGATTTTCCACACACACCCAGAGCAGTCCTGGGGCCCACCCAGCCTCCTATAAATGGGTACCAGTTCTTTACCAGAGAAGTGGCTGGGGCATGGCATTGATCACTAGCCCTCACCTAACACCAATTTTACAGAAAGAGTAGAGCTATACCTCTGCTCCCCTTCTGGGCCTTTGTGGCCTGTTTCAGGGTGAACTTTACCTTTTTTTACTTATACCTTCACATTAGTGTCTCCAAATTCCAAATAGTCTTTAAACTTTTTGGGGCTTTATTGTGGATCACGCATTGCATCTCATGTCTTGTGTATAAAGTATGTCAAGATATGGACACAGTTTCTGTGTTGAGGTGTGGGTGTTGAGAACAACTGTAAGAAATCAGACTAACATAAATACTTTTCATATATATATTATTATGAAATGGAAGATGCAGTGTTTAAGTAATCAGAAATGATAAGAGGAGTGACGAGGCACACAGCAGGCATATTGACAACTTAATAATAGTTCTAATTTCCATAACAAAATGAAAACAGGTCCAGTTTCACAATTATTTGTGGCATGTTAACCCTTACACTGGCATGCCAGCTATTTAATTTAAACTCTTGGCTGGTAAGCCATTTTATCAAAGGATTTATTGTCAACTTCAGATACAACTCTTTGTTTTGACATTTCCATAATATTGTTCATATACTGTCCTAGAGATGCAAATACATTCGGCACATAATCCTGAACTCTTGGCTTGCAGTTGTGTTGTCACTGTAAATGGCTCACCGAGCCTTGTTGCAATTTCATACAGAGTCTAGTGATAGTGGTAACTGAAATGAGGCCTGATCACAACAGCTTGTTCTCTCATTCTTAGGGAACAAATGAAGCTCAGGGATTTTATTTTCCAGTTATTTATATAAAACTAGTCATTATTCATTAAAAGACTGACCTCTTAAGTAATGTGGTTCCAGGAGCCACTACTTGTATAGAAATAAGGGAATTCCTTTCTGTTTTACTACTTTTAATAGGAAGTTACATTTGTGTGACTGCTGTCGAGATTATGTGACAGTGCAGTATTGTGCAAGACTGAAATGTACTAATGACCTTTTTTTTTAATTTATTGTTAAACTGTTTAGAAGTAAGTTAGAATTTTGTAATGCTACTTTCCAGGTTATCTTTCCTGTTGTTATGTAGGTGGAGTGAATCGAAATATAGTTTCCGTTGTTTCTGTATTAATTACCATGATACACAACATGTCAAAACTGGAACCCCCAAGACAAAAAAGAGATAAATAACTGGCTCTGCATTCCCCTTACAGTTCGTGTTTTGCCCCATAAGTCATGCATGAACACCAAATGTTATGAAGTTGAGTGTATGTGCAAGTGAGTGTGCATTTTGTGTGTGTGTGTGTGTGTGTATGATGAGGTATTTTCATGGGAATTGAAGTGTAACACAACCAGCATATATGTTCCATTTTAATGCATAGGAACATCATACGAAATTAACACAACAACACATACAATAAATGCTTCTTTCCCAAAATTTCCCTTGAAATTATCTTCAAAAAACTGTGTTTGACACATTTAAATTTCTGGTTTTTTAACAATTTTTTATGAAACAGTGTGGTATATTTTAATGACTGAGCTATTGTAGATGCAGCGAATTCTCAGTTCCAGTTTTAGCCATATACTGGGTGACATGTAAAGTTGCACACAAATATGTTTGACACAGGACGTTTACACATGCCTGTAGTGTTTTGACAGACATGACCTTTAAAATTTCTTTGTCAGTTTAAACTTAATTCCTGTTTAATCAAAAGAACTTTACATCATCATTTTAGCAGGGACACAATGGGATGAACTCTGTTAAAGTAATTACTGTTTGCAGTGATCTCTTTTAATTACAGTACACACTGTATGTACTAATGTTATGGCAGAAGTTAATTAGATTCTAGAGCATTTTACAAATCCTTTAACCTATAAAATAATTTTATAGTGTAAAAAACCTCTCCAATTTTGGCATGGAAGTGCATAGCAATTGACTTAACATATGTTTCATTAATAGTGATAGTACACTGGTAATGCCATAAAAATTGTAAACGTAAATTACTAAATGTTCACGCGATGTTCCACACTGCTCCACTGTTCAGATAATGTATAAGCTATTCTTTGGTGCAGTAACTTTCCACAGTGTATCCTTGGGATGTGGGAACTTTTCATGAAGTATTTTTGAGATGCAAGAACTTATCTTGAAATAGTCTTGAGGTGCAAGAACTTTTCATTCTCTCTGGATGTCAAAACCATGTTATTTGGCATTTTGAGGTTCTAATGGCAGTGACTGTGAAGACTGCTGTTTGCTCTGGGTTGTGACACATTGCAGACAGACTACATGTTGTCACTTCCCAGACAATACAGTCATCTTATTTGATGTTCTCTTGTTCATACATCATTTTAATAAATCATGGTAAGAGATGTATATCACATGTTTTTGTGAATGCAACACTAATCGAAGGAAATGTTAGTAATGCTAAGCAACTACAAAAAGGACTGGAGCAGTTGAAAGTAGACTGAAAATTGATTGGTCAGGTCTTCTGTCTCGCATTAACAAGTGACAAGAGACAAATGTGGAGGCATATGTGAAAGTGTGATGCACAGATTTCTGTTGACAAATGATTACTGTACTGTTGTTCATCTAAAGTACTCACATCCAGTGTACATTATATCTGATTGGTATTTTGTCACAGAAAAAGAAAATTAAGGTACTGCCACACTAGGTTGCAAAATTAATGTTTTGAGTTTGTGTTTAATGCATAAAACTGTGTCTCATTTCCTATACTGATTAAATCACTGACATCAGTTGTAGCTAGGTTCAGATGATTTTCATGCATGTAGTTAGTTACTTAGAGTGACGGTCTTTCCCCACTGATGGCTAACCAGTGTCTGCTGATCATAGCATGAACCAGTTGCTTACAAATGTTACAATATGTATAATTTACCTGCATGGCCTCTTTGTAGATTTCTGTCTTGTAGCAGTAGGCCCACCTGTAACTCATCTACCAACTGCAGTATGCCTGTGTGAAGTATTGTGGTCATCTTTCATTTTGTGACTTTCATTTGGGTTCTTGAGAATATGCCATAGTTGTATCCTCTGAAATGAATTTTCCTGATGGCAGTTTTAGTCCCCTCCCTCCAGCTTGTTTGCCTTAAATGTTTCAGACTCTTACATTGTTCATGTAAATTCTATTTGAGAATTGTAAATGTCAACATAAATGTATAGCAATCTGAACACCATGTCGTTACTGTATGTGTATGGCAATAAGGTTCCAAATCCAATATAAATTAAGAAGTTTCCACCAGCTTCATTCTTGAAATTAAGCATGTCCCTTCTTAAAAACTACTTGAAGTAACCAGATTATTCATACTAAGTCCATTTTAGTCACTTATATCTGTTCTGTAAAAGTTATTTGTGGCCTACTGTTAGGGCAGTGATTCTAATAGTTACATTTTCTTTTTGACTCAGAAATGCAAGCATGTTGCAAGAGCAACACTGCCTTTTTGTTCAGAACATAAGAAGAGTTCTGCTTTTTCTGGAATATTATTTTTCACTTTATTAAGTTTTGAAAGTATGCTCTAAATTTATGGCACTTTAGTGTTTATTATCTCTAATTAATAACCTTGGAAGTAAGTAGGTAATATACACAAGAAGTCTGCAGATAATTGGTTTGAATACCAGCATATCATGTTGGCTGCTTCCATTACAGATTTCCACCTTAACAGACTGATAAATTGAAGAAATTCATTGTGTAAAGCCATTTTTGTACTACATAATACATTGTTGTTGTTGGCACATGGAAACGGGAGGTTTACAAAGTTATACCTGCTAATGCTCTGATAGTTGTTATTGCTGGTATGATAGATGTTGTTTGGTGTCCTGCCACTATGTGAGACTCAGTTTAAGCCCTTTCTTTTGGGTTTTACATGTTATATCTGTTTGAATGTGTAGCACAAGTTTCATTATTTTACCATCGATGATGTGTGATGTAAAACTGAATATTTTTGTGAGAAAAATCATTTTACAATTAATACTCTTCATATTTTGGATCTGATTAAATTCAGGTTGTGTAAACGTACGGGCTTTACATGCCATTTTGTTTCATAGATGGATGCCACCGTCCCTCAGAAATGTTGGTACCTATTTACAAAATCTCTTGGGGTCACATCCCAGAAGACAGCATTATTGTAAAGATTCTGGACTTTTTTAAACACTGGCATATTTATTTATTGTTTTATTGTGATTATTCTTCTGTTTCCAAACAAAGGGAAAGATAGTAGGGCAATTGCAACCGCATACCTCTTTCCATTTGCATATTTGAGCATCAGAACTATAGAGAATTTGTAGTTTTAATATTCCTGAAACACCCAAAATAAACTATTACAAAATATTTTAACAAATCAACATATGAGTAGAAGTATGTTTGCCATTACGGTTTATTTCACTTGGTTATGGCCGTTTGTAGATTAGCTCTGATGGTTAAGTCATTAAGGTGACTAGTAACCTGGATGGTCAGGTTCAGTTCCTATTTTGGATATAGAGGTTTTTCTCTTCACCACTAAATTCAGAGTGGGTATGGCATATACCATTAATTCATTTCTTGTAATTAAAATTACCCAAGTATGAAGCTGACCACTGATGTTTATCTGCAGCACAGGTTAACTACGTGTATGTATAGTAGTATTTCATCTCCACATTCTTTGTATTCCTTCATGGTATAGTGTTCAAGTACAGGAACATACCTGATGTTTATTGGACCGTGCATCATTGTGATAGTTGAAGAATAAAAGACCACCAACTAGATGTCACTTGTTATATTTACTTTACTTCTTAGCTACTCAACATGTTTTGGGCACCAATATGTCCATTTTCAGGAGTTTGCGACTATGTTAGTATCTAAGAAGTAAAGTAAATATAACAAATGACATCTAGTTAGTTTTTTATTCTTTAACTACAGGAACATAATCTTACTTATTTGCATTTGCTTTTGTGTAATGGGAGAATACTGTCTGTATGAACTAGTCAAGTTAATCTGAGACATAGACCAAAGATTCGTTATGCATTCGGTCTTTTTGAGCCGTGAGTAGCCTATTTGTTGTACAGAATTTAGAAAGATGTAATATTGCTTTATCCAGTTATGGTGTGGCATGACCGCTGTTTGTTAAATGCATGTAGTAATGTGATATGTTACTTGTACAACTGTTTTCCAATGTCCTGTATCCTGTTTTACTACAGGCATGTATATATACAGTCCTGTTATGTGACATATACATATTCGTTTAGATAATCCTACTAAATCAGGTTTGTTTGTTTGTGTGTGTGTTTTTTTTTTTTGGAAGGGGGGGGAACTGTCAGCTTATATTGATCAGTCCCATTGCAGGCCTGGAATGGCCCAGAGGGTTCCAGGAAGTTAAGGCGCCCAGATTTCATGATAACGGCACAGGATGGTGGTAAGGTCAGCCTTACGCACCGACCGCCTTTAGCCCCAGGAAATACTCCTGGTACTCATTTCTGTTAGAGGCTGAGTCGACCCCAGGGCCATAGTGCGATCGGAAGGATTTTATGTCAATGAAAAATCCAGTGACACCAGTTGGGATCGAGCCAGCGACCTTCCGATTTGTAGCACAGCACCTTAACTACTGTGCTACCGCGGTCCAGCTTATATTGATAATTTTCAGAATTGGACGTTGTCAAAACCTCAGCCATGTGTATAATGCTTTGTGTTTCTTTATTAAGTAAATTATGACATTAATTGTAGGTTCCATTAGTTTGGCAATTTCCCAAGGTTCACGTAACTTGTACGTAACAGCACATTTGTTAATGTGAGCAGATGGTTGGCATTTTAAATTATGAGTGAGTGGTTGGGGATCTGGTAGAATTCATACTACCATGTAAGTACATGCAGGTATTTCTAGTATTGCGGTATGTGCAGTAGTGTGAAACGCTAAAATGAATGACAATCAAATTTATATAAAATAATTATTTATCAGTTAACACCCATGCATATGAAATGAAAGAAGTCCAGGTTGCATTTTGACATGTAACCCTTAAGTTTATGCTTATCCAGTCGTACATTGCCCTTAGTATACAACCTCTTGTTAACATAGGTTACTTATAAACACAGTGGCTTAGTGGAGAGCATTTTCTTGATAAAAGGCCCGTGATTATAGATAGATAATAAAACTTACCAGTAGCATAGCTCTAGCTGACAAGAGACCGTGAAAATATTTTGAACGGTAAAGCATGAACAGAGATTGTGTACATGGTGAATATGATTTCACATCGATTGCCATTGTCATTGTGTATATTTTTGCCTTGGGTCCACCATATTGAGATGTGTTGTTTTTGCACTGTTGTCACTTGACACAGCTGCTATTGAGTGTTGCATGGTCATAGACTCTAGCAAACATTGCATTTCCCACAAGCAGCAACATTTAAATCTTGCATGCAGCCAGCAGTAATGTGGTGGTGACAAACAAGGTGAGAGGTGAAGTGTCAGCAGAATACACCATTGGCAGTCATATTGTTAAAACTGGTACACTGATGAAGCCATAGACAGGAAACCATAGAGAGGAACTAGACTTTATATAAGTTACCATTTATTCTGATCCTACCCCAAAATGAAATTATGAGTGTGCTGCTAGTTGTACGTGAAACCAGACATGGCCTCATGTACAGCAATCCCCCACTAACTGCAGACATTGTTCCTGAAAAAGACCACAATTGAGAAGGCCAAGGACATTGGGGCATTTGGGAAGTAGGGAACTGCAGTCATTTTGCACATTCATTAAGGCCTAATTAAATTGTATTTTCTTTTATTAAACAAAAGAAATGTGTAATTATGTGTCTAAAATATTGTATGTTAAGGTAGGTTACTACTTACAACAATTAAATTGTTGGTTTTGTTGTTATTTTGAGACATTAAATTCAGTGGGGAAATTTGGTCCAGAAGCTCCAGATTTAGTAACCTAGCTGTGTTCTCCTAGTCAAACTGGAGCATGTGAAACCGATCACTACTGGGAAGTGAGGTTCATGTTGATGACTCAGCATTGATATTTATGATACCAGTGCTTATCTGGCCCTCATGGTGCAGGGTTTCCTTGAAAATACATGTAATCACATAGTAAGGTTGGCAAAAGTGTATCCATGGATGCTTGGTTGGCAAAACTGTTGTGAGGGATTGCTGTACTTCTTAACCTATGGATGGAAAAATGCAGATACACAAAAGTACACAAGAAGTGTAAGGTCCTTCGTCTGTCCCGTTACATTTTATGTATTCTCTACATAATCTTGTGTTTTTGTTAGATGCAGGGACTTCTGTTTTTGAAACATTTTGTTTCAGGATACCAGACATTGTGTAGTATGTTTGTGTGTGTAAGTTTAGCTCCATCTTGATTCTTATCCTATTAATCCCCTTTTTTTGCTTTACTAACTCTGTGTTTATATGTAGTATTAATATTGTGCAGACTGTAAGAACTGCAGGTGAACTAACCAGCCAGTTTTGTTTCTGTGTGGTGGAGAATACAATTCTGAGCAGTTCATAGGATTGGGCATTGTCTGTCAGTTACTTTATATTATGGTGTTTTATTTGTTTCACCCTACCTTCCCATGCTGATTATAGTTTCACAGTCACTGCTACAATTCATATCCATCTATTTGGGAGCGAGTGCATTACTTGGTCATCCTCACAACTCATCATAAATGTACCATTATTGAGCATGGTGCTTAAATGAAAGGAATAATAGAGCTATTTGTTACTGTGTTGTCAGCCCATAATATATGATACTGTTGGTGTCATATGTGGGACGTTGCAGTTAGTTTGAAGTTTCGATGTTTAAATGCAGTTTTATATATACTGAGATGTACAGATAATTACAAGATTTTTACTGAAGATGATTGATTTTCATTTACATTAAACTGTACAAATTGTACCTGTTTTTTGCTGATTAGGATATGGGTACTGATAGTATGAGGTGGTGGATGTTTAGGTGATGCACGATTCACACGTTTTCGGATAATGTTTTGTACTGTGCAGATGGTGTACTGTTTCATTTGTTAATGATTGATATGTACATAACAATAAGATGTTACATTGTCTTGCTCTCTGCTGACACAATGAAATTCACGCAAACATTGACATTAGAGGCAAGTAAAATTATTAGGGATGGTTGCTGCTCAGCACTGAGGTGGCAACTGCCTCCACAATGGATTTTACCTCTATTGTAAAGAATCCGTGCATTTTATTGTGTGAGGCAGAGTACTGTTTCCTTGTTTGTGTGACTGTGTTGTGTGTTTTAACACTTGCATTTGTTTCTCTCTGTTGGGTGTCAGGGAGGCGTACGTGCGCTCTGTGATTACCCCCGGACCGACCGTCCTCCATAACAAATAAGTCACGTGACTCTTTCTTGTTTTGTGCATCTGAAGACTCAAAACTAGGGCCACCGGGGTGATGTGGAATCATAAAAATATAAAAGTAAAAAAAAAAAACTTACATGGCAGCTTTTTGATAATATTAAATACCATATCATCATGATGTGCATCATCCACAGCAGCACTTGGAAGCAGCACACAGGCACGTGATAGACTGCCTCTTCTCCTACGTGCTTGAAACAATGTTTAAAGAAGAAAGTACAGAGTAATTTTTATAATTAAATAGTTCAACCCTATAAACCAATATAAGGTCCTGTTAAAAGACTTGTGTAAAAGTAAGGCATTGTCTGTCTCCTGTCTTCATTGTCATTTTTTCTATACAAAGGAACTTCATTTCCTGTTAAGTTCGTTTTTTTTTCCCTTATTTACATTGTTTACAAATATTTTATGTAATTTTTACCAACCATTTATCCATTTGTTTGACCCTGTTGCTTGTGGAAATATATGTTTCGATTTCAGAGGTGAGTGTGGAACTCTATGGTGAAATGATTGATTTAAAGGTGGTTTGAAAGAAAAAAAAATTAAAAGTGGATACACAATTTTGGGGATTTTTGGGCTGACTAAAGTTTAAAGAGGGGATAACTTTCATAGAATTGACTATTTCTTTTTTAATTGTTCTTTATAAGCATTAATGCTCTTAAAAAATAGGGGGACAGGCCAAAACAGAATTCAGTTTCATAGCTACCTAGCTATGAGACAAAGAAAGGCAAAAGATAAATTATATTCATCTGATTTATACATTGGTTATTTAAGAGAAATCTGGTTTGCAGCTCTTTTTTACTTTAAGTACCGTGCCTTGTTTTTTAAATACATTTTCAGCTAGGGGTTGGAATCTTAAGACTTGACATCACATGGCGTTGCCCACAAGAGGGAGGGACAGACTGTAATAATATTGGTAGCTTATGTGTGCAATCATTTGTTACATAACAACCCCATATTCCCCTTGCCTGGGGTGGCATGCTGTGTGATGCCAAAGTGACAAGATTTCTTACAGTAAGACGGCCAGTTTCACCCCTGGAGTTCATTCAGTAGCCATTCAAAGAAAAAAGAAGTACTTTGTTATTCGTTTTTAAACGTGGAACTTGTTACCATTCTGTGTATGGAAGGTATTTTCCTAGTCCTTTATGAATGCACTTTAACTGAGCGTTTGTTGAGTGTTAAGTTCATTAAATGTTACACATGTGGATAATGTGTGAGTCCTTATCCACATCAAACCAGAATCTTTCAGCCAAAGTGGGAGTTGAGAGTTACCGAAAGAATATAAAAAATTATTATAACCAAAGATGTGTCTTAAATGTTTCCGTTGCCAGTTACGTGTCTGTTTAAAAAAAAAAAAAAAGCCCACCACAGTTGCATTGTATAACTGAAAATGTTAACGTACTTAAGGGAAAGCAAACTAGATGGCACAAGGCACAAATCATGTGGAGCACGTTTGATTTGTTTTTTGTGTTTGTCTACTGCGCTCGTTAAATCCAAAGCAGGGCAAAACTAATTTGTAAGTGAGCAAATGTATAATTACATGTGATAGGATAGATTGTTATTATTAATATCATATATCTATGCAAAGTTTATGTTCATTATTTTCATTATTAGTGGTGAAGCAAGTTTGTGTTGCCTTGCATTGGAGTCATGCAGGGTGAGCCTATATAAATGGTGTTACTTTTTGTTTCTTTCTTGTGGGGTGTTGTTGTTCACACATGTTGAATTGTTTTCTTTGTTTGCCATGTTCTATCATTGTAGGTGGATTTGTTAATGTAGAAACTTGTAGAAGTGTTTAATTTTATTTTTCTTTCTTGTAAGGGTTTTTGTCAGCACACATGTGTTTTGTGTGTGTATGTTAATTTAGAACCTCCCATCCATTGGTTTGCCAGCATTGAATATTTGTATAGATTTATGACTTGCCTGGAAAATTATTTTTTTCATGTCGTGGATGACAATAAGTTATTTTCTGTGTTGTTGCATTGTGCACTGAACTGTTTAAATGTCACCAGAGCAAAACCAATGAAGTGGGAGTCTTGAACTCTGTTCCTTATGTATTTAACTATTGTGTTTCAGTCGTGATAAATTTGGGGTAGGAAGGAGGGGGGCATGAACTGTCAGGTTACCACTCAGGATCCAATTTGTCCTCCTCCTCTGTCAGCATGTTGCTAGATCCCCTGAAGGACTTAAAATGGTTTATTGAAGCCAGCTTCCTTGGTGAAGGCACACAGTAATGCCTCTGATTCTTGGTTTCCGGTAGAATAATGTGCATTTTTATGAAGCTATGTGAAAAGTTTTTATAAGGGTTAACTGCAATTTTGGACATTAAAAATTGTGTCTTTGACATTGACAGATTAGACAACAGATATCCCTAGGAAGCACTTCATAGGATGTTCAACCACATTTCATTTGGGACATGGCCAGTGTATACTTGCCAGATCATGTAGTATTTTGTGCTTCATTGTGAGGTTAGTGTAATAATTTTAATTTTGTGTCATATTTGTTTCTGTGGTAATTAATCACAAATCATATCTACAGCTGTGTGCAGCAAGCCATACATAACCTATTAACAGGTAAATTTCTTAAAAATTAGATCAGAGACATTCAGAAAAGATCAAAATTGTGTCTGTGTACAAGGAAATGCACATTAAGAATGCACAAAGACTTATGTGGGGAATTGATGTTAAGATAATTTTTGATACAAAGAGAAATGTGGGCATGCATGCTTCTTCACGTGTCAAGTACTGAGAGAAGACTGTCATCTGTCATACACAACTGTTGTTTAAAAAATAAAAGGAAAGCAAATGGTCTACGAAATCTCAGGAACAAAATGTAGTCGCCATGTTTGTTTCTGTCCATGTGAAATTAGCACAGCAGCAGTTTTGTGTACCTCGCTTGCTCGGCCATGTTTTACTATTTGATACGATGTGACGAGAAGAGTGCTCACAATTTGCAACGTGAAAAAGTAGACAAAGTATTTAGTTTTAAAATAAAAAATTACACAGCAGGAAACATCTTTATACCATTATAGCCAAATAAAATAGCATTACATATGTGATTATTTATAATGAATGACTCCTGTGTGTACTGTAAAGGCAGCATGAGACAGATTAAATGAAACCTATTTTGGAAGTACATATGACTTATTCAGTTCAATGAGCCTTTATCTTTTTTTTAAAAAAAAACTTCCATACCCATTGAACTCCATGTTACATTGTTCTTGAAAATCTGCCTTCAATGAACCCCAAGGTTTACTGCCATATTCACAAATGCCTGTCATTGAGCCATACCTTGAACAAACTCCATCCACTTCATCTGTTCACATCCTATTTCTGTAAAGATTGTTTTCAATATTATCCTCTCTACACATAGACTTTCACAATGGTAACTTTCTTCAGAGGTTTCTGACCTGAATGCTGTAAAAATTTCTCATCTCCCCCTGCAGTTTGGATTCTAGAGAAAGGAACTAGATGTCACTTAGTATTATATTTATTTCTCCTTTATAAGTTGCTCAACATGTTTCGGGCCACCTTGTGCCCATCTTCAGGAGCTGACGACTTAGTGGTATTTTTTCACGTGGTGTAGTGCCGTGGCTGTGTAGGCAGTCATATCCGGTTGGCTGGTTGTGTGTCCATTGGGGAGTACGTAGCACAACTCGTACTCCCCAATGGACACACAAGCAGCCAACCGGATCTGACTGCCTACACAGCCACGGCACTACACCACGTGAAAAAATACCACTAAGTCGTCAGCTCCTGAAGATGGGCACAAGGTGGCCCGAAACATGTTGAGTAACTTATAAAGGAGAAATAAATATAATACTAAGTGACATCTAGTTGGTTTCTTATTCCACATTGAACTACGATGCACGGTCAACCACACATCAAATTCAAAGGAACTAGACTTGGGGTCTGAACATGTGATGACAGAACATGATGAACATACTGAGAGTTGTGAAGCATGGACAACATTTTTGAGCTGGTGCAAAATTTGTATCTCATACTTGTACCTTAACCAGGAAAACCTGAGCCATTAAAATGGCTAGCTAGTGTTTGAATTTTTTTCATAAGCAGAGAAATTAACAACATGAAGTCTTGACATAGCAAATGCAGTAAGACCAGAAATTAGCAGGAATTATGTAAAGAGTTCTGTCCTCTGGACTACGACCCTAGTTTGGTTTGGTAGACAGACACTAAAGTTTGGAAGGAGCTTGCTGCCTCCATGCTGAAGGCACTTCAAGAACGGGAATTAATGCCCACTATGTGCGATCACTCCACCATGTTAGTACCTTCAGTGAAACAATTTTAAAATAAGTTGGCATAAAAATTATACAAGAACAAAGGAATTGCCAAGATCTTTGTGCAGAGGATGATATGAATGGTAAAAATAAACATAATTCTATTCCTTTTTCTTTAGAAAGTACAGTACCTTCTGAAACAGTGAAGTATTGAGTGGTTATTGTATGAATTAAAGGATATTCTCTGGAATGGGTGAGTAGAATAATATGTTTCATGAAAAACAGTGTGTTTTATTTAGAGGGTGGGCCAGCAATACTTGGTGGTGCAGTTTGTTAACATACATATAGATACAGATCAATGGAAAAGTAATGTTAGTGATAGTTCTTAGGCAGCCTCCATCGCCACGTCTGCACTGTCGTATGTGACCTGGCAGACAGGTCATTTACATGTTGTGGCAGGTCGTTAGCATTGGTTTCAATGCAATGCCAAAATCACCATCTCACATCATATGTGACCTGGCAGACAGGTCATTTACATGTTGTGGCAGGTCGTTAGCATTGGTTTCAATGCAATGCCAAAATCACCATCTCATATCGGGGATGATGGTTTAGACAAGATGGAACCGCTGTCCAAACCGCATGGATAAGCAAAGAAGTCATTCTTCACTGAAGAGACGTGAACTGGTCTCCCTGCTTACCTTATCTATTGGCAGCAATGTTTTCCTGTGGGGCCTCCAGAGGGACAAAGTTTGTGAGACATCTTGCCAGCATCCCTTATAGAAAGTAGTGAATTATGCATGGTATTGAAGTCATTGCTAATGGCTTGGTGCAGTGTGTAATGGCGTATCTGCCAGGTAAAATGCTAGAATGTGAAGGTGGAAATAGAGGTCATCTGAAAAATGTCATTTCAAAATGCTGATGGTTGCAGTTAATTTTTAATTCAGTCACAATTGTATGTACGAGGGTGAATCAAAAAGTAAAGGCAATTTTTAAATTACGCAGTGACTGGGACAGAAAGGAGCTGCCGCATTGCGCAGTATTGACAATGCCTGTTGAAGAGTTCAGCCATGTGCAGTACAGCGCTCTGCCTTCAGTTGAGTGGCAGCAACGAGGGCGAAAACATGGACGCTCCTTTGCAAGATTGCACCATCGAAGAACGTGGCGTAGTG
>Ga0123357_10005990_pt1 | contig 14696 bp, 8 predicted proteins | sample TergutEmb28metaG_FD_89873 | JGI IMG/M metagenome (GOLD analysis project Ga0123357, IMG submission 89873) | Embiratermes neotenicus P4 segment gut microbial communities from Petit-Saut dam, French Guiana - Emb289 P4 | ecosystem: Host-associated > Arthropoda: Insects > Digestive system > Gut ...
AATCCAGTAACTTTACCATGTACTTCATGATACTCCCTGATGATGGTCTATATTGACCGAAACATGTTGGAGTCAATAATTTTATAATTTTATAATTCTATATAAGTTTTATAATATTTTAACTTTTGTATAATAAAATAATGTGCAATACGCTGGCTAATTATACTAATATATATATATATATATTTATGAATATATGTGTGTGTGTGCACGTGTTGGTGTGTGTAATTAAATAAACTAGACGTCAGTATTTAAATGTATTCACTTTCATATTTACGACGTAACAAACTGTTGCTATCTGCAGGTCATATATTCTCCGAATTCTGTCCAGTGTTCGTTCTACTGTCACTCTTAATACAGGCGATTTGTCCATGCTGAGGGAAACGATATTTTTATTTGACATCATTTTTCTCTGTTGTATTCCTTATTATTCCCTTTGTTGTTTCAAATGTACCTCTTGAGTGGCTTTTAATGTCTAACATTAAGTGTTTAATAGAGACTCGGCTATGCATGTGTTGGAAACATCTCCTCTCCCACTCTCACACCGCTTTTCTCTTCTACAGAAAAGCACGACAACTCAGAATTTCTACTCTTGCGGTTATTTTGTTGACAGGTTAATTAATCTAAGTGAAAACTTTAATAATACTTCTTAAAGTTATAAACACATTAACGTACATATTAACCACGTTAGAATTTTAGTCTAACTTATTTCACACGGCAATATAAGTTTATGTCCCTTTCATGTCAGTGTCTCTCTGTAAAATTTTTAACTCAAAAGGTATAAGAATTTTATTAAATTCTGTATTAATCCCATTAGTTGTTGTCTGAATATGTTCTGATACACCACGTCAATATTATCTCAATGGAAGTCATGCAAGTGTGACATAGCGAGTTATTATGGTCGTCGTTAATCCCAATTTCTCCATCTTCTGTTGGCTGTTCGGTCTGTGCCATCTAGCCTGTTCCAATTCAGAACTGTATGAAGGTGTCAGTCTTATACACAAAACAAACACAGAACAAAGGCCTGTGGCTTCTTTCATACGGGCCACTCAGTGGTCAGACACACAGATGCCGACGACTACCCGACGAATATCCCGAACTTGAAAGGTTCTGTGAAGACCCAGTGGCCCGACAGACTTCGATAGCTCTGTGTTTGGATACGGAAACCAGGTGGCCCATGTGAAACCGGCCTTAATTCATGAACCGAGTGAGATCGAAACCACGATCTCACTCTCTGAACCACTGAACAATTATACGCCTAAGACCGCACGGTCGCTGTTCATATGAAGATTGGAATTTAAGGCTATGAATTCTGTTGGACGTTTCTGTTGATTCTACTGTCTCCACCTGACCTCAGCTTTGAATAGAGGAGGTTTCTCCGAAACTTCTATAACTTGCTTTTGGAATATAAGTTGTAAAGTCTCGAAAAGCGGTGTTTTTCATATTCACTGCCGTCAGAACTCAAAATATATCGTGTCTCCTTAAATCTTTCATTTTAAATAGTGAATGAGTTTTAATTACCAAATTTCAGTACAAGTGACTGCGGAGTCGTTTCAGTATAAGACCATATAATTAGGTACGGTAAAAACTGACTGCAGACTAGAAGACCGGTCCTGATTACCGGCAGAGGCTCTTCCTTGCACCCCCTTTACATTGGCTTTGGCATTCACCCAGGTTCCTACCCATTGGAAACTCCAAGGTTATAATGGCCAGAGGGTACCACTGACCACTCTTTTCCACTACAGTTGTCAGCCATTGTGTGTATTTACAAATCCTTACAGCACCAACAAATTCACTGTTCCACTATTATGTAAGTCATTATTATGTAGCGCCTACTTGTTTTTGTTTCGGTTTAACTGCCATCATTAGGGAGCTGACATCAGATTAATACAATATCCAACAATGAAATAGTCAACAATGCTTAAACATATGAAAGGTACAGATTAAATGATTGTAAAAAAGCAATTACAAGAAACTGTACACAGTACTCTCTTCCTAGGGTGTTTTTACCTTTTGCACATGTTGTAAAATTCTAATTTGTCTCGTGCGTTTTGTTGCTAGTTTTAAGTTGTCTTTTGTGTAATTGTTGCTGGTTGACCGTGTGTATTGTTGTAATTTTCTTGTGTGTGTTTTTATCGTACGTGTGTTTGTTGTACTGTGTGGACATTCCTTTTTTTACTTTAGATAGCGTAGTCAGTATTCGGAAGGTCCTGCGACCGGCCATCTCGACACAGGTTTTTCTTGGTTTCCCTGTGCCTAAAAGCAAATTCTGAGATGGTTCCCAAGATTCCAAGTTGCCACTACATGCTTCTCATGTAGCCCTCCCGACTTAAATTTTGTAGTAAACAATTTCATGTTTTGTTTACATGTAAAATAACCACTGCCACCGGGTAACAACACAATTGCAGTAAATAAATATTATTATTATTAAAATTTGTAGCTTATAAAATGTTATAACCTATTGATCTTTATAGATTATACATGTAAAGTATAACGTACCAGTCAAAAACACAACATCTGATATGTTATACTTTATATGTATAGACACACTTCGGGGTGACTAACTTTAAATTTATAAATTATGGTAGGAATTTGTTAACAATTATCTGCTTGTCAGTTGTTTTCTTGTTCTATAAACATCTACTTCGTGGGATAGAAATTGGATCCTGTCCTTTAGACTGTAAGTTTGTTTGTGTGATGTGCACTGTGAGACTGTGCGTTGGTCCGTACAAGACACACGTAAAAGACGTTTATAGAACAAAGAATGAACTGGCAAACAGAAAATTGTAAACAAATAATTACCATAATTCGTAACGGTATTATAATCATTTTATAATATTTCGTAAGCTATAAATTTTAATACTTTAATTTGATATTTATTGCTGGAAATTTTAGTAACATGGGTTCAGCTCCCTGATGATGGCAGTGAAGCCGAAACATGTAAATGCTAAATAGTAGTGAACTATATAATAGTAGAACTGTGCATATGTTGATACTATGAGAAATAATACATCATTTAAAATGCATGTAATGAACATTAGGAAAATTAATGTGTGGAGTTTTATCTCAACTTCAGCACACAACTTTACTGTGCGTAACTGTAGGGACAAACTCCAAGTGCTTCAGCTACCATGGTGATATGAAAAATAAATATGTTCGGACAATTCGGAAGCAATTACAAGTACATATTGCTATTTTTACTGCTCATTGTGAAACAATGTTCTCAGAAAACTGTCATGCTATTTTACCAGTCCACGAATGAGAGAAGACTGAAAATTACTAAGGCAGATAGAACAGACTGTTACAGCAACAATTTATGTTGCTTTTCTAGGTAGACTCTAAGAGACGTTACTCGTATTTTTAAAATGTAATTTCACCCGCTATCGAAGCCAATTAGTCGTTGTGCAAAAAACTCTACTCATTTACGTTCCTTGCTCCAACCCATGGGCGTCCAACCCTTTATGGCAGAGGAACACATCCGTTATTGTGGGTTGACTTCAGGCCGCACATGGAACACGGGTTGTAACTAACAGCCTAAATTAATGGATAATTGTTTATGGTTTATACGTAATTTGTAAATGCGTCCGGGAACCTTAAATTCCAACCGCAGCCCGCGTGCCTTGGTTTACAGACCCATTCTCTAAACTTTCTACTTGCATCCGAACCCCGTTTTGACTTAAGTACATGTCTTTAGAAGCAACTGCCTCTGTTTTTCATAACTGTTCCTCAGAGTATCCTATATATATAGAACAAAAGGAAGCAGGTCTCTTATTCCTTGAAAGGTGCACTGTAAGGGGCATTAAAGATTTTCTCGGTTCTTCGTTGGGTTTCACTAGGAATCTTATTCACTGAAGGTGGCACTACATTAACCATGATAAAGAGTAGGGAAGGTAATCTTACCTTAATAATTCTAAACAACGCATAAGGAAACACTCCAGTTTTATCCTTGCGTTCAGTTGTGACAGAAGCCACACTTCAGTCCCATAGAAATATGTTATAAGTTTTGGTTGAGAATTCTCATATAAACGTCATAGAGAACTCAGAAATAATACTTCTGAGTGTCACATAATTAGAAAGTTTACATGGAGAGGAGAAAGTAATAAGCATATGCAGGGATTCCAGACGTAAGGACAGTAATTTTCAAGGAAAGTAACTTTACACTAGGGTCTCTGATGGAGATGAATTCTAATTTAAAGTTATTAGTATTCACACAAACAGTAATTGCAGTAAACGATGCAGTTTAAAATTCAGTTGGCATTAGGTTCTGTGGGTTATTATTAACATGGAATCACAACAAAAGAGAAAAGTTGACGAAAGTATAGACAGAAGCAAGATTAGTGGGAGAACACTTCATTGTGAAAATATGTAATCAAATAAGATATATGGGTTATCACGGCCGTTCTTCAAAAGATTGAAATCTTCTGGAATGTAATTCCTTGTCGACTGGGACAAAGATACTGAGTTTTGGATAAAGACAATACGCTCGTTTGAAATGTAGGAAGCATTTACCACTCTACTTAGCGTAATGTCCCTAAACACTGAAGACGTCACTGGTAGAAAATTGTATGCCTACGTGAATCAGATCGTAAGTTTTAATTAGTTACAATGTTAAATAATTCCTTATAAAATACGGTGCTGTTTTAACAGTCCCGGAGTCAAGAGTCAAGGTGACAAGAGATGACACAGAAAATATTTAGGTCAGTCCTTATGGATAGATGAAGTTGAAGACTGCGAAAAATAATATCAGAAACTGTCATAGTCCGGTATGCCTTAGTGCTATTTTAGGGATTGGAATTACAGGAAATACATGAAAAAAGGCTGTTCTGCCGACATGTACAGAATTTCCCAGCACTTAAGGTCATTACATCACGATTTAATTGCAGAACTAAATCTAATTCCATATAATCATGGGTCCAGTTCTTAACTATTAATGAGTCACAAGCATATACATTACATTAAATCAATTATAAGGGAAATAATTAGGCTACAATTTGCTTTTATTTACATCGGTTGTTAAATGTGCAGTTACAAACGCCTAGTCCTCTACTCATGCAAGTTGCTCGAAGTGGCCTCCATCTGTCAGGGTAGATTTTCTGACCAATCTTATCAGCGAAAGTGGACCTTATCACGGGCTGCAACCTTATTAATGCGTCTCGCAGCGCTGAAAATTTTCCGGGGAAGTTCATGTCTGGTGTTCACCTCGCGTGCATACAACATAGCTTTTATGTTACATCACACATGCTAATTTAAAGGTCTCAGATCAGGTGACCGTGGTGGCAATTTCTGTGCCCCACAAAGACCGATCCTTAGTCTTTGGAATTGATGAATAGTTACTAACTGACGACCCGAAAGAAATTGTGGTTTCGCCGTCATGCTATTAGTGTATTAGACGTCGTTTTGTAGACGAACATTTTCTAAGCTTTAAACTATAGAGGGTATAATTTTTTTTCAGACGGCTGGCAAAAGATACACAGCAAAACGATGGAGTAAATATCACCGGTCAGTCGATGCAGGAAGATATAAGGTACAATGAGCTGGTCACCAATGACGCTAAATCTCACGTTTACGAAAAGGCGATGTTAATAGTTACTTTCCAGACGTCCTTTTCGACTTACGATGCCATAAATAGTAGCGTCGCTTATTGTTGATTCCATCGCTGGGAAAATGAGCCTCGTCAATTAAAAAAAGTGTTACAAATAATATGGTGTTAGTATTATTATAGTTGTAGCACTCAACCGGTTAACGTATCCTTAGGTTCAAGATGTTGAATGTCTTGGAAGTGGCACTGAGAAAATCCGTCTGTATTAAAGTGCTACAGACTCTCTTAAGTGGAACACTGAGGACGGTAGAAATTCTTCATGTACCAGTTTACTTTTGATATAAATTAATAATTCCATTATATTCCTGGCCAGGTTGCTAATACCGGATTGCTGATAAGTCCTTAGCCCGACTAGGAAGGAAAAAAGCTACGCCCGTCAAAAATGTAATGGGCAGAGGAATGGATTGATTTGGCTAGGGTAGGGAGAGGTGGAGTACCCTTGTGAATGTGGTAATGAACTTCTAAGTTCCATAAAATGCGGGGAATGTAGCTTATTTCCTTCCTGATCGGGCTAAGGACTTATCAGCACCCCCTGTATTTTCAATGTCAGTGAAGTAGAAAATAGAATAAATAAGAATAATCAGACTGATAACTATTTTAACATTAACCATTTAAGTCCAAATGTAACCGTATTATATGAACTGCCAGCTGCGACTTTCATAAATACAACATTTCGCCACAAAATCCATTAAAGTACTTTTTATAATTCTCACCTAGTATTTCCCTAAACCCATCGGATTTTACGATGTAGTCAGACTGTGTTATCATGAGGTAGGAACTGAACATTTATGTATAAAATAGACGACTGTTCGTCCTCAATCGGATAAAAGAGAGCTGTTATATGAAATATGTAGTTTGTAAATAAAAGTAAAAAAAAATTATGCATATTAAAGTAATTATTTTTGCATTAATGTATTCAGTTTTATTTGCCGTGAACGGGATTGCATTATACAATAAATAAACTTAAGGTAACTATTTTATAAAATAATTAACTAGGTTTCACAAAGCTTAGAGAATGTATTTTCTAAAAAAAATAAATTATTGAAGTATCAGATACATAGTAAACAACTTGAGTTCAAGAAAATCGATGAGTTTGCGTAGAGTTTTTCACGAAGAAAATCTAAATAAAACATGTGTTGAGAAATTTGTAGTATACTCCGCGTAACAAATTCACTTGAATTCAGTAAAGTGGTAACGGAAATGTGCGCTACGAAATGAATGGAATTTAGCGCATTAGCTTTAATGTTAGCTCATTACATTTTATTACAGGAAAATCAATTTACAGACGTAAAGGGTGTGACTTAAATTCCTTCTCAGTGACTAGTTACATGCTATATCCACAAGATGCTTTCTTCCACTTTATACTAGACGCCATTTAAATCCATACATTACATTAATTATTTGGCGCCGAGGCGTGTCAGTCTTTGAATTCTTGGGTTTAGATTTTAGTTGGATGCTTTATATATCGTTCTGAGGTGGATGAACACTGAGGATAAGGGGGGAACACAAATTTGTGTGATGTGTTTCAAGATTGTCTCTTATGTGCTCCTCTGTCCGTGACAGAACGTTTATCATCCAGAGACTTGGTGTCATGACTTCGCATCTGAATTTGACTTGGGGGCTACATTCATGTCAAGTGAGAGCTGAAGTGTGTTCGTATTGTTTCATGGAATTTCATAGTACGGAACGTGTTGAAATCGCGTTGGGTCCATCTGGTCCTGCACCCAATAGAACTCATTAAACGTCACTCACATTTCATAAAAATATTTCAAGTATTAACAAAAGCAAACAAATATTCTAATAATATTGTCAAATTTAAAATAATTTTTTCTTATTTCTTTCAAGGTAATACATTCCCTTCTTATTAACTGGTTTCTTAGTGCAATTCAAAAACTTATCAACAGTAATTAATTGCAAGTTACCCGGTCCTACTATCTAACGAGTACTCGTGTGACATTCTCCACGTGTAAACCAGAAGAGTAGTGTCCACCTACTTCCACCTTACCCATCTACTTCCATCCAGACTGTAAGGTTAAGAAAGAATGGAACCGTAGCTCCAAAGAAGAACGTGGTTCATAGTGGGTTGTAGTACCACTTCTTTGATGTTTTAAAGATATGTTTACAGGCATTGTTGCACAGAGCATATCAGATTTTAAACTGGGAATTTTGCAAAAGTCTTACACATTTTTGCGCATTAGCTCATTTTTGTTTATTTGGCGCGTATGAGTGAGGAGAGGGGGTGTATAGGGTCTTGCTGGGGAAAGCGGAGGGAAGGACACCAATGGGGAGACCTAGGCGTAGATGGGTGGATAATATTAGGATGGATCTCCAGGAGGTGGGCTGTGGGTATATGGACTGGATTGGGCTGGCCCAGGATAGAGAGAGGTGGCGGACGCTTGTGATTGCGGTAATGAACTTTCGGGTTCCGTGAAATGCGGGGAATTTCTTGACTAGCTGCAAATCAATTAGCTTCTCAAGAAGGACCCTGCGCCATGGAGTAAGTAAGTAAGTAAGTAAGTAAGTAAGCTCATTTTTGTTTGACTAGAAGGTAAATACATTAGACATAATGCGCACATTTCATTTTTATTTACAACATTTATTCAAACATTTCACTGCCTGAAACTTTAACACAGATATGAACGTAGATTTTAATTTGAGGCTGTTTAATCTTGTCTATTTAAGAAGTGTAAAAAAATTAACAATGTCACTAATATTCTTTGAACCGTTCTTCAGTTATTGATCGCGTGCAGAGGAAAAGAAGGTCAGACATGGAGAAACGAAAACGAATATTTGTTAGACTCGTCTTTGGGAAAGAGACAAAACATTCCAGATAAAAATTAGTGATTTTATTGTAACTTATTTACATCGTGTTCCACTTATTCACATTCTGTTAACACGCCAGATAACGTCTGATTCATATACAGACCATAATGAAACACACGAAAATAATACATTTGATATTAGACTGGAATTCCATACGGCGGGAACTAACCGTGTTGCAGGCTTCAGCCTGCAACATGGATACCACTCCAACCCAACCACACCGAAACTCCAACACACATCGAAAGAGGAACAATACGAACAATGTGGTAATTTAACAGAATAGTCGCAAGCTCCTGATGATGGATATAAATTAATGTCCGAAACATGTTGGGCACATAAGAAGTGAAATTAAATAGCAAGTGACATCAATTTGGTCTTTTATTCTTCAACGATCTTCCTTTATTTTAAGTTTCAAGCATTCGTAATTTTGTAACAGTCCAAAATCGGACACGTGTGTATTCAAAATTTCTTAATCATAAAGACTTATGCAAATATCTCCTACAGTAATGTATATAAATCATGACTCACCATGTGTATTCTGTAATATGGCGTATATGAGAACTGCGTTCTTCTGAGCTGTTACACGGCAAGCAGTGGCACTACTCCCTGCATCATAGCCTAGTCTGAAACCACGGAATGACATATAGTCTAATAGATGTTTTATGAAATTTTTGAGGACCTGCAGCTCTAAGGTAACGCAGCGTGGTTTTTATATGGGTTTCGAGATAACCTGATGACACCTCCATCCTAAAGGACAGAAGAATGTGTTACTCTGCGAAAATCATATGAATATAAAGGACGAGAGAATGTTATAATAATAATAATAGTATTTATTAACTGCAATTGGGTTGTCACCCGGTGACAGTGGTTATTTTACATGCATACATAATATAAAATTGGTTACTAATAAATTTAAGTCGGGAGGGCTACATGAGAAGTGTGTAGTGGCAACTTGGAATCTTGGGAACCATCTCAGCATTTGCTTTTAGGCACAGAGAAACCAAAGAAAACCTGTGTCGAGATGGCCCCTCGCAGGACCTCCCAAATACTTACTTCTAGCCAGCAGTCCGGCATCTAAAGTAAAAAACAGCAATTCACACATAGTACTGTGGTTGTGGCAGAAGTAGGAATAATTGTGCCTAATAAAGGCTGTTCTATGCGCTAAATATCAAACAAAAATAAGAAGAAATAGAGTGAGTAAGTACTAGTTTACCATGTTTACTTTCGCCTATTCATCCTTCTGGTACTATAACATAATTCATGCAAACTCGAAATATTCTTCTGGGATTATACTTGTGCCGTACATCCAGTGTTAACAATATGAAGCTTATATGAAATATTTTCTTCTATATTCCCTCAGAAGAAGGAATGCTGACTGAATTGTATGATACGAAAACCTGCAAAATCCAAAAATACTGTGCCCAAGAGACTGGGCTGACCGCATTGCTGTATCTACAAAAAATCAATTCTGTGTTCCCTGAATACAAAACGACCATGTCCAATGTCGGAACACCAAACCATGTAAAGAAACATTAACTATTTATTCAACCTGAGTAAATACTCACTGACCCGGGGCTGTAATGAATGTGACACTAAAAGCCTGAATGTGTTGTCAGTTTATGTTGACTTTGAGAAAAGGTCGGTGACTACAAGCTAGAAACAGCACCACGTAATCAGCTGGATAGCAGGCGTGCAGCGAACTGAATATTGGTGCGAATTTAAATTTTATAGTAAAGAAACAGTGTGGGAGGGCGTAAACTGGACTCTTGTGGTTTAAAATATGGAAGAATGGCGATCTGTTGTCAGTATGGTAATGAATTTCGGGTTCTATAAAATGGCGGGAAATTTTTCACTCTCTGCAGAACTGTTAGTTTCTCGAGGAACAACCTGTGCCACGGAGTTAGCTATTTGTGGTGCAAGTTAGTTAACATATTACTGAATCTGCACGTGTGTATGGCGGTCTGCTTCACCTCCAAAACCGTTTACCTGATTGGCATTAATCCTGTAATGAAAATTACAGTCGCCTGGGATGTGACGTGGGATGTGACGTGGGATGTGACGTGGGATGTGACGTGGGATGTGACGTGGGATGTGACGTGGGATGTGACGTGGGATGTGACGCCATGTTGTCGTGTAGACCTTTACGGATTTTTCCGAGGAAATACTGACTGCATGTTCAGTGTATATCTCACTCTGTAATACGCCATTCACAAAATCACATAGCTGTATTTGAAAGCTGTTTACAGCGAAATGAAAAATATTTCTGAACTAGGATTACTGTGCAAAGGAACCATATATTACGTCTAAATTTAGTGACGACTTTAGGGACGCAGTAGGTAAATTTAAGACTCTGTGTGGTGTTGTAGGTGGGTAATACACATTACCGTTGTTTAGACGATGGAGGCAGGATCTTCCCACTAAGGACAAAGCACTGACTCACTAGAAAACCTTATATCATATCTCAAAACAAAGCCGTGGAAACCTGGAATGTAGGATATATTTATATTGTCTAATTACGGCTTAAATTTTACTTTATTTAAAGTATAGTTTACAACCCGGCATATTCTGATGATTTGTGTCATCACCAGGGGCTCATTACCCCCTAAATTAAGATACATGGCATATCATTCATTTTTATAAAACCGTCTACTTGAACATACAAATACACCTATATGGTATCTATCCATTACTGAATGTTTCGGCGGTTGACTTCAATCAACCGTGAACCACAACAGTATTTAAAACCTAGTGAACTATAATACAAATTTTAGTGTTAAAATGCCTAAAGCTATAGGAACATAGCAACTTTGTTACAATACGCAGATATACGTGTATTTTGACAAGTTCGCGACTTCCTTATGATACTGGGGACTGAATATTATGTCATAATCCACTAGGTTTTGGTTGTTGGTGTGTCTCCCTAATGATGGCGGTCAGCTGATCGATAAAATATGTATATTTGTATGTGACAATTGGTGAGTTTATAAAAATTAATTGTATTTAATTTCACGGTCTAAATAACGTTAAAATGCTTGGAAAATATCTCTTATAGCAGTTTAAACCATCTTAAATTCTACATTAAACATATTACTTATTATAGGCTGTAGATATGCTTACAGTATGTAGCCAACGTCAGTTCTCGTATTCTTTGGTGTTTACCTATAGATCTGTGTTATGTATTTCAGTAAATATATGAAATTAAAATGGCTTATATGTTTAAAACACCTGCATACATGTATGTATATGTTCAGCATGCACGTAAAATGAAAATTATATATATATATATGTACACACATACATATATACTTACACACATAAATGAATACATTCATACACACATACATACATACATACACACACCTACATGCATACGTACGTAAACTAGTTACATACATACGTACATACACACATACATGCATACGTACATAAACTAGTTACATACATACATACATAAATACACACATACATATATACATATACATATATACATGCATACGTACGTACATACATACATACACACACACACATGCGCGCGCACAGGCACACGTACCCACAATTACATACTCGTACACGCATATACAAAGACAGAATGCAAGCATGTGCGTATATTTCGGTTTATTGGAGTGCCTACATGTTGAAGAAGAAAATTTTGAGGGTGTTCGAAAATATTATGACAAGGAAGAAGCTAGGGTCTCAGAGAAGGGAAGTAATAGGGACTGAAGGAAGCTATACATTGAGACGCTTGTTAATCTGTTTTCTTCACCAAATATTATTGGGATCCTCAATCAGAAGAATGAAAAGGACGGATCACGTAGCAGGTATGGGAGAGAAGAGAAATGTATTTTGGGTTTGGTGAAGAAACCTGAAGAAAAGAGACAACTTGGAATAAATAGACTTAAACGGGGTGACATCACTACACTGGATCTTACATAAATAATATAGGTGGATATGGACCGAATTCATATGCGTAAGGATAGGTACTCGTAGCGGGGTCTTTTAAAAATTGTAATGAAACCTTGGGCTTCGTAAAGTAAGGGAAAATATTTTTGTCTTTGTGAAGAAATATTGGCTTCTTAAGGAGGACTTCGCTGCATGGAAACAGGCAGTTAGATTGCTTGTTGCCATTCAGTCCGACTGCCTCCCCATCCGTTTACGTGACGATCTTTAAAGTTGATAGGCAAAGTCTTAATTCCTTCTTCCATGGTGGACATAATTTTTACTGTGTTTCCAGGTAGCAGGTTTCGACCCTTTCTAAATACCGTAACTTTGCCTTTTGAATCGCTTCCTCTTTGGACAGTCCACGGTCCCAAGTCAAAAGTGAAATTTCAAACAAAATGTTTTTCGTACATTTTGTTTCGCGACGCCATAAAATGAGTGAAGGAAATGCCTATCGATTTGGGCTATAGAACTCAAGATTAAAAGCCCAGAGATGTAGAATAGCTTTGCGTATCAGATACAGCTGGTTGTAGTTTGTTCTCATTGTTTTGCCTGAGGTGGCGGAATGATTTTGTTACAGATATTTGTGTTGTAATTTCTATTTAAACACGGAGTGACGGACGGAGTCCACAGAGTTAATGATTCCTTATGCCGTCTACCATCACCTTAGTCCTTTATAATCGCATATATTTGCCGTTCCTTACTAATTTTAGTTCAATAGAATTTTAAGATAGATGTGCCGAAATTACATTCTCGATCGTTATTCTCTGTTATTGGAACCTGTGAAATTAAAAGTGTAGCAGGCTGCCGTCTATCAGATCGGTAGTAGACAGATGTTGCAGCGAGCAAAGAGTACCGGGAGTCTGCAGTTATTTGGATATTCCAGGCTTCGTGCCAGTTTGAAGTCGTGTCCTATCCTAAAGAAATTAGTTTACGGAACGTATGGATGGAGTGGAGAAAACTGAACACATTCCAGCGATATTTGAAATTGGCCCCCCTCTTAAATGGGAACAAGCTGTTTTTCCCTGGAGAAAAAAAAACGGCCGAAGCATGGGGGAGAATCCGTACCTCAATATCGTGCCTAGATTAAACCTTCGCTTCTAAGAAGAAGAAAAATTATACCCTTCTTGAGTTGGAGTGCGACAAACCACAATAACAAATTTGGACGAAGGAATAAAAACACATATTGGGCTGACTTGATAAGCGCTATTTATTTATTGTTGTTAAAAACGAATATAAGTAAGCAACATAAGCTTAATAATAGTATTCTAAAATAATTCAATTGTTGGATTATTGAAAAATAACAATTTAAATGTGAATAATAAAATAAGAACAATTAAAAAGTAATTTGTCAACTGGTATAATGTAGACATAACAGAGATAATTGAGAATTGAGGTTTTCTTAGGTTAAATTCATTTCATCACTAAACATACAACTATTACATTGAATATTTTCATCCCTCCTACCGTCCCTATCGTCAGTACAATCTCTCTCCATACATATCATTTTATAAAATTTCTAACAACAGCAACCTATTCCATGTTGCTGTCCTTAAACCTTGGCATGACATGAATCCTACTTGTTGATTGGTTTGTTCAGGAGAAGGTTGGAATATCTGACCTCAGGATTTGCCCCTCAAGCGAGACGGAAAATATTTTGCTGCATTTGGTCCCAACTTAACCAGGGGACCTCGAGAACTTTTTTTTAATATTTCAATATGAGAAAAACTCCATGTTTTCATTGCATGGCAGGACCGAGTAACGTCAATAAACCCATTGCCCATTGTTAGGCTTCTTTCGAAAGCCAGAACTGGAGGAGTAATAATTTCCAAATAAGAGAAGAGTAGATGAACATGTATAGCTTCTCTGCTATGTTTTCCTCTGACTGTCATGAGCAGACAACCTGTCTGTATCGCTATCATCTTCACTGTCTTTGCGTTCATGTTTTTCTCTGTCAAACTCATCCAGAAACTTTCTGAACTGCTCTTTCGCCTTTCCGTAAGGAATTGTAAAATGTCAAACACCTTTATACAGTAATTACCATAATATTAATATATTAATAAAAACAGTTGACATCTTTATTGTTGCACTGTGCAAATAGTCGAATTATTTAACTATTAACCAACTGGCGCACATACATAAAATTTCACATTAACACATTAAAATTGCTCCCACATATTTCGATTCTAAAATCATCATCAGTGCGCTAAACTTTCCTCGCCAAAGTCACGTTTAAAACAGTCACTGATTCAATTCGTTGCATTAACAGGGTGCTGTGGCAACATGTCCTATTGTGTATTTGCTGAGAGTGCTGGACTATGGGTGTGCGTCCTGTACT
>Ga0123357_10005992_pt1 | contig 14696 bp, 13 predicted proteins | sample TergutEmb28metaG_FD_89873 | JGI IMG/M metagenome (GOLD analysis project Ga0123357, IMG submission 89873) | Embiratermes neotenicus P4 segment gut microbial communities from Petit-Saut dam, French Guiana - Emb289 P4 | ecosystem: Host-associated > Arthropoda: Insects > Digestive system > Gut ...
GCGTATTCAACTCATGTACGCGCGTATTGTTTTTCCTGATTTTGAGGAAAAGCTCTAATGCAGCGCGCTTGCGAAGCGAGAGTTTTTTGTTCATTGATCTTTGATTTCGTTCAATTCCACATTGACGGTTACGATCGTAGTTTCGCTGAAATCAACTTTCAAGGTATCCGATTGAAATAAACCGTTTTTTTCACCGTCAATATCTTCTACATAAACAGGTACTTGACCATTGTTATCCATTAGAGAATCTACGTTGTTATAACGATCCGCAAGATTAAACTCACCTTTCGAATTGGTTGTTACATAAGTTTTTGGTGTATAAGACGCAGGAAGAGTGCCATACATCGCTACCGACACAAATGCGGAACTGTATCCCACCCGTATCCCTTCTATCGGTTTTCCATCCGCTTTATTTACTACAGTACCTTTAACTGTATATTTTGCATTTGGAGTACCATATTCCATCTGTGGTAATATACAACCGGTAAATCCCAGCATACTTAATAAACCGGCTAATGCCCAGTTGGTGCCTTTAATAAATGCTCTGTTGATTTTCATAAATATTTATAGTTGATTAGACAATTGAACATCTTCCTTATTACCTATATAGACGGAAAAAACCGCAAAAACGTTGTATGAGACGCAAAAAATTATCGGTTGGTTGATAACTCTTTCGCCGCAATCGACAACTGCTCATACCATTCTTCGCCGAATTTCCTGATAAGCGGCTCTTTTAGAAATTGGTAGACTTTTACCCCCTGTCTCTTTCCCAAAATAGTCGCCTCCCTACAAAATTGCCATCGGTGATAGTTCAACGCCTGAAATTCGTGATACCGGGCAACACGAATAGGATACAGATGGCAGGAAACCGGTTTGTAGAAGTCTATTTTTCCTTCTCTGTAAGCTTTTTCAATGGCACATTTGCAATAGCCGTTTTCGTCGTAGTAAGTAAAAACACAATCATCGTTATTGACGATGGACGTTACAAATTCCCCCTCCGCGTCACGATAGACGACCCCTTGCTTTTCAATTACTTCTTTTGCTTCCGGCGATAAATCATCCCAAACAGCCGGAAGCGCTTTTTCCAAACAGGCAATTTCATTTTCTTCAACAGGAGCCCCTGCATCGCCTATTATGCAGCAAATTCCTTTGCATACGGGTAAATCGCAGACAAAGCACTCGTTCAAAATATCTAAGCTAATAATTGTGTCTTGGATTTGTAGCATGTCTTTTCTAATTCTTGCCCCCTGTATTCTTCATCAAACACTCCATGATCATATACCAAACGCCCGTTGACAAAAGTCTTTTCCACTTTATTGGAGAACGTCACGCCTTCCATTGGCGACCAGCCGCATTTGTACAGCAGATTGTCTTTCGAAACCGTCCAGCCGGCATTCGGATTCACCAAAACCAAATCGGCATAATACCCTTCACGAATGAATCCCCGGTCTTTGATTCCAAACAATACCGCCGGGGCGTGAGCCATTTTTTCTACGACCAATTCTTCCGTAAAAACTCCTTGCCTGCACAATTCGAGCATCGCCGCCAACGAATGTTGAACCATCGGGCCTCCCGATGCCGCCCGAAAGCAAGAGCCTTGTTTTTCTTCCCATGTGTGGGGGGCATGGTCGGTAGCTACCACATCGATTTTACCATCCATCAAGGCTTTACGCAGTGCATCCCGGTCGGTTCGCGATTTGATTGCCGGATTCCATTTAATCCGGTTGCCTCTCTCTGCATAGTCTTCATCGGAAAACCATAGATGGTGCACACAAACTTCGGCAGTTATCCGTTTTTCACTCAAAGGTTTATTTTCTAAAAGAGCCATTTCTCTTTCGGTTGATAAATGAAACAGATGCAAACGGGTATTGTATTTCTTTGCCAGCTCCACCGCATGAGATGAAGACTGATAACAAGCCGCTGTATCCCGGATTTTCGGATGAAAAGCGACATCCAACTCTTCTCCGAATTGCTTAATTATACGGGCTTTATTATCGGCAATCGTTTTTTCGCATTCGCAGTGGACGGCAATAATTTGTCCGGTTTCCGAGAAAATACGCTCCAAAGCACTTTCTTTATCCACCAGCATATTCCCGGTTGAAGCGCCCATAAATACTTTGATGGCAGCCGCCCGCCTGGCGCCTTCTTTTTTCAGTTCTTCGATATTGTCGTTGGTTGCCCCGATGAAAAAAGTATAGTTGGCAAACGACTGAGAGGCAGCGCGGTCGAATTTATCATTCAACGCTTCCACCGTTATGGTTTGCGGAACAGTATTCGGCATATCCATGAAAGAAGTGATTCCGCCGGCGACTGCGGCCCTCGATTCGCTGTGGATATCGCCTTTGTGCGTCAAACCCGGTTCGCGGAAATGCACCTGGTCGTCGATGATGCCGGGGAGGAGCAAAAGGCCGGAGGCGTCGAGCCTCCCCCCAGCCCCCTCCAAAGGAGGGGGAGCCATTACCCCCTCCAAAGGAGGGGGCTGGGGGGAGGTTATTATCTTCTTTATCCTCTCACCTTCAATCAATACATCGGCTTTGAAGCGTTTTCCTTCGTTAATCAGTAAGGCATTTTTTATCAATAGACTGTTCATTCTTTTTGGGATATTTTTTGAACATACTGTCTAATTTTAACCGGACGACACCAAACAATGCTTCTTCGAATATTCCACCGCTCATTTTGGAAACGCCTTCAACACGATTGACAAAGACAATGGGTACTTCTTTCAGGCGAAACCCCATCCGATAAGCCGTAAATTTCATCTCTATCTGGAAAGCATACCCTTTGAAACGGATTTTATCCAAATCAATGGTTTCCAATACTTGACGACGGTAACATTTAAATCCGGCCGTGGTATCTTTGATATTCATTCCGGAAATCATACGGACATAGATCGATGCGAAATAAGACAGTAAGACTCTTGATATAGGCCAATTCACCACATTCACACCGGAAACGTAACGCGATCCGATGGCAACATCGGCATCTTCTTCGCAAGCGGTATGTAAACGGAGTAAATCTACGGGATTATGCGAAAAATCGGCATCCATTTCGAAAATGTATTCATAATCCCTTTCCAAGGCCCATTTGAAACCGGCGATGTAAGCCGTTCCCAATCCCTGCTTACCGGCACGCTCAACCAAATGGAGTTTGTCGGGGAATTCATTCTGCAACCGTTTGACAATGGATGCTGTACCATCCGGTGACCCATCGTCGATAATCAACAGATCAAATACTTTCGGAAGCGAGAATACGGCCCGGATTATTTTTTCAATGTTTTCCTTTTCGTTGTATGTCGGAATAATTACTAAATTGTTACTCATATTGTTTTCTTTTCTTACTTAACAGAGTACAAAATTAATGATATTAATTCTGATATCAATTCTTTTAACGATTATTTTTTTACTTCTTCATCCTGAAATGCTGCGAATAATCACTACTTTTGTACAAATTTTACGGAGTTGAAAGATTCAATCATACAAAGCATTTATTCACAGCATCCGGGAGTTAAAGCCATTCTCGCTTCGATGAATAACAAAGCGCCCGGTATTTTTTTAAGCGGACTGAACGGTTCGTCGCGGAGTATCGTTTGCTCTGTGATTTTCAAAGAATGGTATCAGGGGCATTTTCTTTGCATTATCAATGACATTGAAGAAGCCGGTTATTTTTATCACGACTGTTGCCGGATTTTGGACGAAGAGCAAGTATTGTTTTTTCCTTCGGGATTCAAGAGAAATATTCGTTACGGGCAAAAAGATCCTGCCAATGAAATCATGCGAACGGAAGTTCTAAATCTTTTGAATACCAACGATAAGCCTTATTTAATTGTTACCTGCCCGGAAGCTTTGGCTGAAAAAGTAATTTCGGGCAGCTTGCTTAAAAGCAATACGCTATCTATTTCCAAAGGGGAAAAAATCGATCGACTGTTTGTTGAAGAGGTTTTGGAATCGTATGGATTCGAGCCGGTCGATTACGTCTATGAACCCGGACAATATGCTGTTCGCGGGTCGATTATCGATGTGTTTTCTTTTTCAAACGAATATCCATTCCGCATTGATTTCTTTGGCGACGAAGTGGAAAGCCTGCGAATTTTCGATGTGGAAACCCAGTTGTCGAAAGAAAGCCCGGAATCTGTTTCCATCATTTCCGGACAGTCGGGCGGACGGGATACCACTATTTTTTCATACTTGAACGATAGCGCTCAGTTGTTTTTTCAGAATGAAAACCGGTTGTACGAGCGCTTGGAAGGCATCTGGAATGAAGAACCGGTTCTTACGAACGAAGAAACATTCCAGTCGATCGACGAAATCAGGGCGTTGCTGACGCCGGCGCCGGTTATCAGAGAATTAGCAGGGAATTACAGGAAAATACATGCTAATTGTCATCCCGCGCTTGACGCGGGATCCCCTGACGGCTATACGGGGATTGCGGGTCAAGCCCGCAATGACAAAGCCGTTTCTTTCTCTACCGAACTTCAACTGTCCTACCACAAGAATTTCGATTTGGTGGCTGCTTCTTTCAAAGAAAAAATCGATAAAGGATACCAACTGTATATTCTGAGTGATAATGAGAAACAGATTGCGCGGATTCGCTCCATTTTTGAAGACCGGGACGATAACATTGCTTTTATCCCGATTCTGACTACGATACATGAAGGATTCATCGATAAGACTCTAAAAATTTGCCTGTTTACCGACCATCAACTGTTCGATCGTTTTCATAAATACAACCTGAAATCCGAACGGGCGCGATCGGGGAAGATTGCTTTGTCGCTGAAAGAACTTCAGCAATTCCAGCAGGGCGATTATGTTGTTCATATCGACCATGGTATTGGACGATTCGGCGGATTGATCCGGGTTGAAATCAACGGTAAGATGCAGGAAGTCATCAAGCTGACTTTTTTGAACGACGATATTATCTTTGTCAGTATTCATTCCTTACATAAGATATCGAAATACAAGGGAAAAGACAATGAACCACCCCGATTGAACAAATTGGGCTCCGGCGCTTGGGAGAGTCTGAAAGAGAAGACCAAAAAGAAAGTCAAGGATATTGCCAAAGACTTGATTCTGCTATATTCCAAACGATTGGATGAACGGGGTTTTGCTTTTTCGCCCGACACTTACCTGCAAAAAGAATTGGAAGCTTCGTTTATTTACGAAGATACGCCCGACCAGTTGAAAGCTACCAACGACGTGAAGAAGGATATGGAAGATTCCCGTCCGATGGATCGTTTGGTTTGCGGCGATGTGGGTTTTGGAAAGACGGAAGTCGCCATTCGAGCGGCATTTAAGGCGGCAGTCGATGGGAAACAGACGGCAGTGCTGGTTCCGACTACTTTATTGGCTTATCAGCATTTTAACACATTCAAGGAACGCTTGGCCGATTTGCCCGTTACGGTCGATTATCTCTCCCGGGCACGATCCGCTAAGAAAACGAACGAAATTCTCGATCAGCTGAAAAAAGGTAAAATAGACATCCTCATCGGAACGCATAAATTAATCGGCAAGGAAGTTGTATTCAAAGATTTAGGATTATTAGTTATCGATGAAGAGCAGAAATTCGGCGTGGGTGTAAAAGAAAAACTGAAACAGATGAAAACCAATGTTGATACGTTGACGCTGACGGCTACCCCGATTCCCCGAACGCTGCAATTCAGTTTGATGGGAGCGCGTGATTTATCCAATATTTCGACGCCACCGCCCAACCGTTATCCGATTCATACTGAAGTACACCGGTTTGGCGGGGAAATTATTCGTGAAGCCATCAACTTCGAAATGAGCCGCAACGGACAGGTTTTCTTTGTCAATAATCGCATTTCGGGTATGAAGGAGATTGAAGATTTGATACGTCGCGAAGTCCCCGATGCCCGGCTCGCCATCGGGCACGGACAGATGGAACCGCCCATACTGGAGCAGATTATCACCGGTTTTGTCAATTACGAATACGATGTTCTGCTGGCTACTTCGATTGTTGAGAACGGCATCGATATTCCGAATGCCAATACGATCATTGTGAACAATGCCCAAAATTTCGGATTGAGCGATTTGCATCAATTGCGGGGCAGGGTAGGGCGCAGCAACCGCAAAGCGTTCTGTTACCTGCTTTCTCCACCGCTTCATTTGTTAAGTCCGGAAGCTCGCCGCCGTTTGCAAGCCATTGAAAACTTCTCCGAATTGGGCAGCGGCATTCATGTGGCTTTGCAGGATTTGGATATTCGCGGAGCCGGTAATATGCTGGGCGCAGAGCAAAGCGGGTTTATTGCCGATTTGGGTTACGAGGCGTATCAGAAAATATTGAATGAAGCCGTTCAGGAATTGAAGAACGAAGAATTCTCCGATTTATACAAGAATGAAGACCGAGTGGATACCGGCGAATTTTATGTGCACGATACCAATGTAGAGAGCGATTTGGAAGTTCATTTCCCCGCTTCGTATATTCCCGGCGATTCGGAGCGGATATTGCTTTATCGCGAATTGGATGCGATGGAAGATGAACGGGATATTGAACAGTTCCGCATCAAATTGCAGGACAGGTTCGGTAAGATTCCGGAAAAAGGGGAAGAATTGATTCGGATTGTCCGTTTACGGCGCATCGCCCGGAAGCTTGGAATAGAAAAAATCGTTCTGAAAGCAGGGAAAATGGGAATTTTTCTGGTTTCTCAGCCTGATTCCGCCTATTACCAAAGTGAAGCATTTGATAAACTAATCCGGTTCGTACAGAAAAATTACAGACGCACGCAGTTGTCGGAGAAGAATAACCGGCGTTCGCTGGCCGTACAAGGCATTGATACGGTCGAAAAGGCGGTGAAGGTTTTGGAGGAGATGCAGAGATAAGGCGGATAGTCAATTAACGTAAATTCCCATCAGCAAAATATTATTGTTAATTGAATAAATTTCTGGTTAAATTTTATTTTGAGGTGCTAAAAAAAATAAATTAGCATTTTGTGTAAATGAATGAGGCTGTCTCAAAAGTCGTTTTTGATGAGTCTGTCATTGCGGGCTTGACCCGCAATCCCCTGATAATTAACCTTCTTTTTTCAGGGGGTCCCGCGTCAAGCGCGGGATGACAGGCTTTTGAGACAGCCTCGGTGAAATAAATTTATCAAAAAAATACATACTATTCCGTCCTGAAAGGCGAAGCCGGCAAATTCGTCCCGTTGTATAAGTTGCAATCGGGATTATTCGCCCAGCCGTAACGGACGGCTACCGGAAATTCTACCTCCGGCGAGCTGACCACTACCTCGTTTCCGTCAATGACCGCCGTTGCCCACACGAACTGGTGGTCGGGGCCTGCAATGGCAAAACCTGTCAACGCTTTTCCATCATTGGTCTTTAGTCCGTTCGCTGTCTGTTTGAATGTGACCCTGATTTTATTGCCTTCGATGGTATAACTGTCATAGAGCGGCCCGGAGAAGACGACAGGGACGTGGTAGGTATTCGCTTCGGCTATGTATGCCAAGCGTTTGCCTACGTCTTGTTTATTTTTCGGATGAATGTCGTTGGCTTCGCCGATGTCGATAGTGACTGCCATACCGGTGTTTTTTAAACGAAGCGTCCGGAATTGCGCTTCCCGCAGTTCTGCCCAATGCGATTCCACCGGCACCGAATCGCGTTTCATATAATTAGCCAATTGTACGAAATAAAATGGAAAATCCCGGTTCCATAGTTTACGCCAATCTCTGATCATCAACGGGAAAAGGTCTCTGTACTGGTAGGCTCTGTCGGCGTTGGCTTCTCCCTGATACCAGATGACGCCTTGAAATGCGTAAGGGATTAAAGGATGAATCATTCCGTTATGCAAAACCGTAGCCCGATTCGGATTATTTGCTATTTGTTGTATCGCCGGATCTTCATTTCTTATCACCTGTATGGAATCTTTGAAATCGGGCATTTGTTCCAGCGATTCGCCGCTTGTCCAGGCTTCGGCAACGGTTCCTCCCCAGTTGGAACTGATTAATCCGACTGGAATATTCAATTTCGTAAATAATTCTCTTCCGAAAAAATAACCTACGGAAGAAAATTCGGGAATGGTAGCCGGCGAACACACTTGCCATCCGCCGGAAACGGTCTTCATGTCTGTTTCCGGCTTTACGGATGTTGCCCGTTGGACATGCAGTAAGCGGATGTTTGGAAAGTCAGCCGCAGCGATTTCGTTTTCATAATTGAGCACTTTTCCCCATCCGGCTAAAGGCATCTCCATGTTGGATTGTCCGGAACAAATCCAGACTTCGCCGATAAGAATATCTTTCAAAACCAATTCCTTTCCGTCGGAAATAGCGATGGTGTAAGGTCCGCCTGCTGTGGGCGTCTTCACTTTTATCTTCCAATCTCCATTGGAATCCGCCGGAACGTTATACGTTTGATTATCCCACGAAGTGATTAATCGCACATTCTTTTTGGGAGTCGCTTTGCCCCAAATCGGAGCTTCCGTTTGCTGTTGCAGTACCGCATGATCGGAAAAAATTTCAGGCAATACAATTTTTGAAAACGCCGGAATGGCCAATAGTCCAAATAACACCGGCATAAGTCCTTTCAGGATATCGATTTTTTTCATTGTAAAAATAATTGATGATAGTTACTATTATTATTTTATTTGCTAAATACACGGTAAGAATGGGGTGGGAGAGTGACCCTGAAAACGTTATTCTTCTCATCCGGCTTGAAACGGTAGCCGAACGGACCGGGCGTATTGTTTTCCGGCAGCTTGTTGATGACAGTTCCGCTCAGCAGGTCGGTTATTTTGTCAATGCCTTCCCTGGCGTTGATTTTGATGGTAACCGGTTCGTCGAGGAACGATTCCACGATAAACGTTCCATTATCATAAATAAAGAGGCTGACTTTTGCCGGAGCGTCAATCCTCAGATCCAAATCTTTGCTCAACACGATCCGGAAGAAGTTGAGAACGCCTTGCGGCAAGTCGTATAAATTACCGAAGTCGTCGGGAATCGTCATCACGTAGAGATTTCCCTTGGAGTAAGGCGCCCGTAGCAGCATCGGGTATCCACTGACGCCATTGGTAAGCGGCCTGCCCGCACTTAGCATTTCCCAGGCATCGTTGGTCTGGTACTGCACCTGGGTAATCAATATATCTTTGCTCGACTTTCCGGCCGTGCCGAAGTCATTCACCAGCGCTTTGGTGTCGGAAGCCCGAAGTTCGGCAATGTCGGCAATCTTTTCCGGTATGGCTTTCAACAAACCGCTGGTGATAACCACATCATTGCCTTTGGTCAACTGGCTTTTTATCTTTGAAATAATGTCGGCATCGTATTTCGCCTGTTCCGTAAGCAGTACTACTTTTTGGTCTGTAGGAAATTCGGGATACATATCCATCGGCAGGCCGATCATGCCCAAATAATTTTGCAGGAAATCGTCGCCTAACGAATGAAAGGGCTTGTAGGATTTAATCCCTACCGGATTGCCCAGCTTGGAAATGAAGGCGTTGATCTTCTCAAAAGTATAACCTGCCACGCGCGCTATGGTAGTGGGAGTAATCGTTTGGCCGTTCCGGTTGACGGGTTTCATCATTTCATCGTAATCGAAACTGGTTCCCTGTCCTTGCCAGGGTGTGCGATGCATGTCGGGTTTTAAGGGAACCCCTATTAGCTGGTTGTACGCAAACAAGGCTATTTCGGGAGCCTTGGCAAAAAATGTCAGCCAAAGTTGCTCGGCATAGCGATCCATACCCATATTCGAGCCGCCGCTATCGACCCATCCTCCGAAATTATGACCCGGGCGAAGGTTGTCGAAGTAACGGACAATATTGTAACCCAAATAATTCTGGAGATGCTGCGCACTGGACGGGTCTCGCGTCTCGGTGCCTGTCCACATACCGTCAAACAGTTGAGGCCCGGTAGCCAGGTTGAAGCCCAATCCCTGAAAATGGTCATACCAGTTGGGGTATTTAATAATGACTTTCACATTCGGATTGATCTTTTTAGCCGGATTAATCACTAAGTTGACAGCGGCATCCGTCATCAGATCCAAACGGTATTGCGTCCAGCTCCTGTTTCCTTTCGCCTTGATTTCGATGTCCGACTTGCAACTGGTAAAGAAGAAATCGTCGAGGATGAAATCGTCGAAATGCTTGGCTGTGTGTTCGGCGATTTCTTTAACCATCTTCCGGTGTTCGGGATTCGAGTAACAGAAAGTTTCGAAGCTGTTGGATTCGTTTATGGTGTAGGTGATTCCGCCGCCCACTTCAATCCCTTTATCCAGAAAATACTTTTTGGCTTTTTCGAGTGTAGAATCGGGGACTATCAGCAGATCGCGGTGAGTTTCCAGGTAAATCTTATCGACTTTCACTTGATTGGAGATAATATTCCAGGTCGAGTCTAACCAGTTCAGGTCTTTCATTTTTTCTACTTCATAAGCTCGGGTATAGACCGATACCTTGAATCCGTTGTAATTACCGGCAGTGATGCACAAGTGGTTCATTGTCATTAGTATAAAAATACAGATAAAGAAGCGTTTCATATTATTTCGTTGTTTGTTTATTCATGAATTAGCGGGGCTAAGATCATTTTATCAGGATTCAAATATTTATCTTTCTCCATAAAGCCTCTGTAACTTAAATCTTCATCTAATTCCTCCCAATGAATTCCAATATTATCATATTCAAAATTAGCGAGTTGTGAAGGTGATGCAGAACACAAGCGAGGATAGTTTGTGAATCTTTCATTAAATATGTCTCCTTTATTTGTTTGAATATAAACAGCCTCGTCGTCTATCCAAACTTTGACGATTCTTGATTTCATTGTTTTATATTTTTATTAAAGAAACGATTCCAATTATCTACAATAATTTCCTTATTTTCATCAATAACCATTTCTGCAATTTTTAATTCATTCGATTTCAATCCTTTATTTTCTAAAAGTACAATGTCTGGGATTACTTGATAAATAGCATATTCTTTTATTTTTCCTTTGCCTTTCACAACATGAATATGAACAGGATCATGGTCGTTGCTGTAAAATCTAAACCTTAAACCGAAAAATATAAATAATGTAGGCATGCTATCTTTATTATTTTATTACCTTTAACACTGCAAAGATAATAATAAAAACAAATAAACCGGCATGCAAAGAAAGAATCCGTTGTCCGGATTAACTATTTTTTGTACCTTTACCTGCGCAATAAATAGAGAATAAACATGAAAGAAGAAAACAATTTAACTTTGCTTGGAAAGAAAACCGAATACAGGCAAACGTATGCGCCGGACGTTTTGGAAACGTTTGTCAATAAACATCCCGAAAACGATTATTGGGTACGGTTCCGCTGTCCGGAATTTACCAGTCTGTGTCCAATCACGGGACAACCCGATTTTGCAACTCTCTTGATTGACTATATTCCAAACATCCGGATGGTTGAAAGTAAGAGTTTGAAGCTCTATCTTTTCAGTTTCCGCAACCACGGCGCTTTCCATGAAGATTGCGTAAATAGCATTAAGGATGATTTAGTTCGTTTGATGGATCCCAAATACATCGAAGTTACCGGTATTTTTACGCCACGAGGAGGGATAAGTATTCATCCCTATTGCAATTACGGAATGCCTGGAACCGAATACGCGACTTTGGCTAAAACGCGCCTGTTTGCCCGGTATATGCAACCGGAAATCGTACTATAAAATCTCGAAACGATCTGCATCCATCCATGCCGGAAATCGCTCGCGAAAAGTATCTAAAAGGTCTTTTTGCAGAATGCCGGTGACTATCGATTCTTCATTGCAAGAGGTTTCCAGCATCGGGTAACCTTTGAAATCAATCAAAGTCGAATCACCTTGATGGTCGATCGCATGTCCATCCATCCCGATCCGGTTGACTCCACAAACATAGCACTGATTTTCCAAGGCGCGCGCTACCAGCAGGTTTTGCCATACATACGCGCGGGCGGTTGGCCAGTTAGCCGTACAAATCAGTACATCGTATTCGTTTTTCTGATTCCGAACCCATACCGGAAATCGCAAGTCGTAGCACACAATGAGCCTGAAGTTCCACCCCTGATAAGGGACAATTATCTGCCGGTCGCCTGCGGTGAAGTGTTGTTGTTCCAAGCCCATACGGAAAAGGTGGCGTTTATCGTAAAATTCCTGATTTCCTTCGGGATCGATGAAAAAAGCGCGGTTAAAGATTTGCCCCGAATCGTCTTTTGCCAAAAAACTTCCGCATACGGCTAAATTGTATTCTCTTGCCCAGGAGCGAATGGCTTGGATGGTTGTGCCTTCGTTGGTTTCCGCTAACTGGGGCGCTTGCATTGAAAATCCTGTTGAGAACATTTCCGGTAAAACCGCTACATCGCTTTTGCCGGAAAGTTTTTGGAGAAGATTCCCATACTGTGCTATGTTCCGGTCTTTGTCTTCCCAAAAAATATCGGCTTGGACAAGAGAGATTCTTAATTCATTCATTTAATTGCAAATCTTTTGGGATGTTTCGCCCGTACATCCGTGTAGTATTTCTTTATTTCGTCGATATCGCATTGGATGTCTCCGGTCGGATAGAAGATTTTTTTTATCCCGACTTCTTTTTTCGAATAGTCAAGATAAGCCAATGCTATCGGTACTCCGGCATTCAAGGCAATATAGTAAAAGCCGGTCTTCCATTCGGTGGTTATACTTCGCGTACCTTCCGGCGCAATGGCTAATTGAAGATGGCTCTTCGAACGAAACAGCGCTACCATCTGGTCGGAAACCGAAGTCCGTTTCTTGCGGTCGACCGGAAGAACGCCGATGGATTTCAGCAGACGGTTGAGAGGAAAGAAGAACCATTCTTTTTTCATTAAAACATGAGGATTACCGCCGATCGATTTATAGATGATCATGCCGATGATAAAATCCCAGTTGCTGGTATGCGGCGCAATACAAATGACACATTTATCAGGAATATCCTCCGATAACACATCGTTCCACCCAAAAAGTTTAAGAAAAAAGAAAAGTAATTTCCACATGGAGATTTGTTAAAATATCAAACGATTGCTTATTGTTTGCACAATTTTTTGCAAAGGTAGTTATTTTAGATCATATCGCCGTATTTGAAGTCAATATTTCTTTCTCAGTATAGCGATTCGCCTTTCTCCTTCAGTGGAATCTGCCATTGCAATTGTTTGTCGATATTTCTTGACAGTTGATACGGTTTGACGTGATCGGCTATTTTTTCTCCTACAACGTCTATTTTGCTGAGGTCAAATTCTCCCAAGCCTGCTTGGGCGCAAAAATTCAAATACCCGATTTTGGAAGGGTCAATACCCATCAGTTCGACTCCGACACGGTCGACAGATACCCAATCGAGTCCGGCAACGCATACCCGATGGTCAACCGGAGTGCCTTCCGTGGGACCGTCGCCTTCCATGCCATCGTAGCCATCAATGAACCCCAGGTCGGGACGAATATGATAGGCTAAGTTGAACAGGTTATAGTTGATACCCCGGAAACCGTTACCGTGCACGATTCCCTTGTCGGATTTGGCGCCTGGTTTGCGGTCTTTCCCGAAAGTAAAACCCTGATCTTTGATGGGGGCGGCAACCACCACATTCTTGAGCGTTAAGGTGGCAATAATCCGGTCGTGCGTTTTCATACGGGCTACCGACATGACAAAGTTATTGCGATCCGTCAATAGTGAAGACATCCTTACCGGTTTCGGGCGGATATCTAATTCATCTAAAACATAGAGAACTTTGGGAGTACTGTCGTCCAAATCGACTAACTTTACTTTGTATTTGTTGGCAACCGGAATATAGCCATAGTTGTCGTAGGCGCCCATGGTGGGGCCATCTGCCGCCGATTCGGCAATAATCACATTTTCTAATTTGTTGATTGATTGGTAAAATTCCAAAATTCCCTCGATGGTATCTTTGTGGATAGCACTTAATTGAGTGGTGGAAGAAACCAGATTGGGCTTGACAATAATACGCTTGTTTCCTATCGCCTGGGCGATTTCTTTAGAAAAAGGCTGTAACGTGCGGAAGGCCATATCGGCGCGGTCGGTTCCCGTAACAAGCGATACACGGGAGGTGGCATCCATAGAAACTTTGGCCGGTTTCGCCAAGGTTTCCATCGCAAACGATGGTATCATTGTGGCAGCTATACCGCCAAACAGGGAAGTTTTAATAAAATCCCTCCGATTAAAGTTATTCATATTTGTTTATATTTTGATGGTTTAGTAAAAAAATCACTGTTTTTCATGATTTCATTTAACTTACAAATTTAGAGATTAATTTTTTAACTATCAAATTATTTTTAGTAATTTGTATTTTATTTTGCTATTGCTACAAATCGCCGTTATCGGCTGGCGTTTCTTAAAATCTTTTTCACTTTTAATTTTTCACCTCATAATTATACCGGCTTTTGAGTTCGTTGTCAATTTTAGGAATAACAGCATCTATTTTGTTAATTATTTTTTCACAGCCACTATTTATTCCTTTTATATTTGCTGATTCTGATTTAAATAAATATTTTATCTCCGGGCGATTTATGATGGTTGATACATTAATCATTCCATTATTTTCCATGCCGATTTTATATCCTATGTATTTGTCAAAGGCATCGTTTCTCCTATTATAAAGGTCAGAAAGAACAATTGGAAGTTTCGGAAATATTTCTGAATATAAATAGGTAATATCATTTAATAATTGACGGTTCTCAATCAGCCGCAAATTTCCGGAGGAACTGAAGCTTTGGTATTTGCTAAGATTAATCGCTATATTGAA
>Ga0123357_10005993_pt1 | contig 14695 bp, 8 predicted proteins | sample TergutEmb28metaG_FD_89873 | JGI IMG/M metagenome (GOLD analysis project Ga0123357, IMG submission 89873) | Embiratermes neotenicus P4 segment gut microbial communities from Petit-Saut dam, French Guiana - Emb289 P4 | ecosystem: Host-associated > Arthropoda: Insects > Digestive system > Gut ...
GGACAGATGGCGGGCACTTGTGAAGACGGTGATGAACTTTCGGGTTCCAAACAGAGCGGGGAATTTCTTGACTAGCTGCAGAACCAGTTAGCTTCTCAAGAAGGACTCTGCTCCATGGAGTAAGTAAGTTAGTAAGTATATACTCTCAGGAGTGGCGAGTGCTAACGCTAAGTTTTCTGCAGTACATACCCTTTACATCAAATATTATGACCTATATCGTTTACATCACGATATTTCATCCATCAGTTCCTGTAACAACAGTCCATTTTCTTCCTCTACCTTTCCTGCTAATTTCTTCTTTTAGTTTTCCCACTCACATTTTAAGATACAAAAAATTTCCTACTGCTCAATTCTGTTATCTTAGCACAATTAATTTCTTATGTGTTATCTTCTCATTTGTATTTGGCGACCTGTTCGTTCAAAAGTCATTATTAGTAAGTGGTACACACAGGTTCCTTATTTTATACTATCCGTGGTCACTTCCTGTATTTGCTTGAATCACATAAAACGTAGCCGAATAGGCAAGCCTGCTCACACGCGCGTTCGCGAAGAGAGTTAGGTAAATTTGTTGGTGTCAACAGGCACTTAATCAGTCGTAATGGGACTCGCACTGCAGCATCACGTGTTTCTACATGATACATACACAAAATACAAATTCTACAAGTGTAGTCGTAAATTCAGACGGAAATTCCTGTCTCGCCCGTTCCAGACTCGAAAGAGAATTTACTATTACGTAAAAAGGTCTGGGGATAGGGTCCATTCTAAACACACACACACACACACACACACACACACAAAGGCACACGAGACACGTACTAAGGAAATACTAAACGAAACTGGTGAGAGACTGGAGACATCTGCAACGAACTCGTTGCTTCCTCTTGTACAGGAAACAGGAGTATCTAATGAATAAAAGGAACCGCAGCGGGAAGTGGCCCAACGATACGGGACAGATAAAATAATGACCCTGTATAACGTTCTTCGCTCGTAATGTGGTTACTTCCCCTATGAATATCACAATAAAAAGACTATCACTCGAGAAAAGGAACTAAAGACAGTCATGTAATTAAAAAGTATTGGAAATGAAGACTCAAATCGCCCTAAGAACGTATCACAATATTTGCAGGTAGCTTTAACACTTGCGGCTACCTTTCATGTTTAACTTTTTGGCGCCGGATTTTTTTTTTAATTTTAGCACACCTGTATATAAAATGTGAATAATACAGGAACAAAATAAGTTAGATTTATGAAACAAACTGCATTTTGAAGAGGAAAAAACGGAGAGTATATACCATATTTAAAATATTCAGTACCTATATTTGTTGAATAAATATATAAAATGCAATTTTTAGAGGTTAGCGGTGCGGTACGACCACTATAGTCATTGTTAGGCGTCAAAGGGTTAAAGGAGCTCGGAGTAAAGCACTTTATCAACTTTTAGTGTTCCCGATTAGGCAGAAACATATACAAACTGAATTCAAGATGAAATTAGGAACAGACTGAATTCAGAGAATGACTGCTACCATTCAGTCCAAAACATTCTGTGTACACGTTTGTTACGTAAAAACGCAAGAATTAAATTACACAAAACTAACATTTTGCTTGTTGTGCGTAGGTGTGTAACTCGGTCTCTCACATTTAAGGAAAGAACACATTCTGGGGCTGTTCGAAAATGAACTGTTGGAAGATATTTGGGGCTTAATAGAGAGGAGATAACGGGACGCCGGCGAAAACTTCATGACGCGGATCTTCATATAATTTGTACTCCTCACCAAATATTATTAGGACGTCGTATTAAAAAACCGACTAAAGCACACTTATAATATTCACATCAATTTCTTAGCACTGTGTTACTCCAACATGTTTCGGGAATCACAAAGTGCTAATAAAGTGATTTGAATATTATAAGCGTGCTTTAGTCGGGTTTTGTACTAAACAGTGACATCAATGCAGAGAAATGAACAAAATAAAGATTCTTGATTTCAAACTTTCGCCTTATTCTGAATGTTGCATTCTTTCCTGAGGGTGAATCCCTGGCGTCTGAATTTTATGTACTGACGTTTCGGAGCACTCTGTTCCATCTTCCTATGAAGATGGAACAGGCAGTGTGTGCCGAAACGTCGGCACACAAATTTCAGGCGCCGGCGATTCACCCAAAAGAAAGAATACAATAAAGTAATTATTATTAGGATGATCAAATTAAGGCGGATGGCATGTGCACGTACGAGAAAACAGAAATGCACACAGTTTTAATGGGCCAACTCGACACATACCTAGGCGTAGGTGGAAGGATAATATTAAAACAGCTCTTAAAGATTGACGGTGGGTACCATAAAACGTGGTGTACGTATTTCTTGGCTAACTGACAAACTGTTAACTACTGAAAAAGGACTATACTGCACGCAGTTAGATCTAATATTAGGTCTGCGATGGAAGAAACTGCCCGTAACATTCACCTACATGTTGCTCCTACGCCAAGGACAACAGGACGAAGCCTAGGAGCCTTAAAAAAGAAAGAAAGAAAAAAAAACCATGCTCTTTAGGAAATCGGTGAGCACTGGACAGCAAAGTGCTTCCACGATTTTATAAAAGTCTCTGCGGCTACGTCACATGTCGCTTCCCATTCGACACTCTCGTCTTGTTCGTAACAATATGGGCAAACGAGGAATTGCAGTAACGCAACTCCTGACTGTAATACAGGGCGCTCCTAAATTATACAGAGCTACGGTGTAATAACACAGAAAGCAGAAAACTTACAGTATTATAACACACACACAAATATGTTTATGTGTATTATTATTATTTTATATATATATATATCACAAAATGCAGTAAATGTTTCAGTTTTATCTACAGATATTCACAAGCGTTCAATGTGGTTTCCTCGTGTCACGCGGCAGATGTCCCATCTATAAACGATTTCGTCCCAAATCCTACGAATCATGCTCGCATCTATGGTCGCAACCGCATCTGTTGTCCATGTCAGTAGTTCTTCCAAATTTTTAAGACGAGGTGGAACAAAAACATTTGTCTTTAACGTTTACCCATACAGAAACGTCCAGGGGTGTTAAATCAGGCGATCCTGGTGGCCAAACTAACGTTCTAGCACGTCCAATCCAAGCAACCACCGCGCAGGACTGGCAGGATTTCCTAAGCAGCTCAGAACGAGTGGAATGCCATCTGGCGGTCTGAATGAAAACACGAGGACTAGGCGCAACGTAACGTTTGAAACGTACCTGACCAAATTGTTAATTCTAGTTCAGAAGTTATGATAGCAGATTTTTGTGTAACTAATTTAGGAACGCCTGTACTTTGTATTCAACGTAACACAACGGGAAGAATCAGAATAAAACCAGGCAAATTATTTTAATCTTGTCAGTAATTAATTTTTTCCATGGTGCAACAGCCCCTAGCGGGGCAGAGCTTATCGAAGCTTCACGATCACACTCAGACACACCACAGCCAGTCGACTCCTCTTGATGAGAGACTTGCCCGACGCAGAGACCTGTACCTGACAACACACAACACTCACAACAGACAGACAGACATGCCCACGGCGGGATTCGAACCCGCAACCCCAGGAAGCGAAATGCCGCATAACCACACCTTAAACTGCGCGGCCACCGCGACCGGCTTCATGTAATAGGCCCATATAATTCAGTTCCTGCACCACAGTGGACAAAAAGCGTCTCCTTTAAAAAGACAAATGAATGTTTTGTACGGAAATCATCATTGTTAGTTTCGAGAACAATACCAAACACATACATACAATGCGTGGGCAAAATGCAGAGATTTTTAATGTCCGGCCATGTGGTAAATATAGTAACCACTTATCTTCAAAACGGTTAAACAAGCACGACGGCTGAAAAAAGTCACTTCCCAAAAGTATGCCGCTTTTCTCTAAGATTCGTCCTTCAAAATTTAATATCAGTATTCTTCAAGCTAACCTCTCGTAGTGAGGGAGACAAGAGTTAGCGCGTCATGCGGCGGAACTAGCGTCGTGACTGTGGCGTCGAGGCACCGCAGGAGTGCGCCGGAGACGGAAAAGACAAGGAGAAAAAAGGTGCATATAAGAAGTCGATACATAGCTTCCAAGTCTTGGCTCATCACGTATGGCCTGTGAACATCAGTTAACAATTCTTTTACACACAGATATACATACATTTCTTTCGCATTCTCCTCGCTCCTTATCCCCCCCCCCGACAAGAAACTACGCGCGCTGATTGGCGTAGAGGTGCTGCAACAAACCGCCTCATTTCTCAGTCACTCACTCACTCACACACACCCGAATTCTCGACACGATACCATTTTAACGAGCCGGAATGAACCCGGCCAGCCGACCGGCGTGTATCCTCTAACCCCGCCTGTCTACACACCTCTACGTCTTGCTAACAGGGCGGCACCCCCAGAACCATAAAGAATATGACGCCGCATTTCCAAAGATTTACCGACATTTAAACGTTTATTTGCAAAGACTGCACAATATGAACTAAATATCCGACAGATCACGACGAAAAGAAAACGGAATAAGACTTTACCAGAAAATTTTCTCCCTGAAAAGTTTACCCATTCCTGTTCCTAGAATTCTGTTCCCAGGTAAACTGGACCTGGTGTTGGCAAGCGTACATTTATCACAAGCCGGAAGGAATTTAAGGCTTCCCGTCGACAAAATATGTGCGCGATCATTTAATGCACTAAACAGTCAAGAAACACAACTTCGTTTCAAGTACGCCAACGAGCTGAGCGCCGTTCATACAATTAACCAGCAAACTTCAGCCGCGCAGGTGCGTGGAGTAGGGAGCGCATGCGCACTGCGCATAACTTTGGGATCATCCTCGCATCATCATCTACTTTAAATGTACTTATTGTTCATTTTACGAAAGTGCCAGTGTTCGGAACTGTGACAGTGCTAAGTAGCGTCCATGATAGGTTGGCTGCTGAACGATGAATCAGAAGGGACTGGGGACGAAGTAGTATCAGCCTAATACCAGTACTATCTCCCGAATTCGCTTGAGGGACTGAGAATAAGCATGAAAACTACATTGAAGGCAGACGGTGTCCCATCCCTGATGAGAAATGGCCACCTCCCGAATATAAGTCTGGACTTATCAATACACCAACCTATCAGTTCCACATTTATGGAATGCATCGTCCGTATGTACATACATGCCACGGGTTACAGAACGTACGGCGAAGTATCTTTTGCGTAAAATTGTTTCTGTGTTCAGTGGAAATCCGTCAAAAGCACAGAAACCCTCAAGTCCCTTGAGAATCCGTTAATAGCAGGTTTTACCGTATTTTCATGTAAGCCATACGATTCCACACAGATACACTGCCAGTATCACATCACAGACGTCAAAGGATTTCGTAAGGATCCAGTGTTTACAGACATTTTAGAAAAAAAAATTAATGTTATGCACGGCTTATACTTCTAAAATATCCATGCACACCATCCACAGCAGACGCCGTACAGCTTTAGACTACTAGTTCCAAGTACCGTACTGTCAGCTTAACAGGCAGTTGAACAGGCAAGACTCAACGTCATGGCTACAACACTGCCAACAAACTTTAAAAATTGCTTTGTCTTAACAGCAATGCAAGAGATGTCACAAAACCCAAGCGCAAACATACAGACACACGTCTATTTTTGTAAAAGGTAAGGGTGATGTCCCGGCACACGCCAACAAGATACACATGAAACGTGGCGGTATAGACCCACTCATTCGCAACCTTAGCCGTACACAGAAGTGAGTGGTCAGTCCCATTCCCCCGGTAAAAAGAGCCTCCGGTAGTCAATACAGAGGAGGGTGATGGCTCCCAGAGCCGGAAAGGACGTGCCGAACAACACATACGTCCCTTGCCTCTGCAGGGATTCGAACCCCGAATCGCCCAGCCCGTAGGCCTAGTCACGGGCTACGCTAGCATGGCTCCTAAGTTCATTTTTATTGCAACACCATTCCAGTTCCGTTTCGGACACTAGACTTTTAACAAAAATTCATCGTTTATAATTGTTCGTCGTTTTGAAGGTTATTTAACGATGCTGTCAGTAACTGAGTTTATACAAACCTATCCTGGACCAATCATATGAAACTGAATAACCAACTGGATATGACGCGGAAGGAAATGGCACTATCTCACCATCCGACTGGACGTACTGAGGAAAATCTTGTAATTCTCGGTCACGTTGGTTGGTGACCCCGTCAAGGTTCGAAACGGGCGCCTCTCAAACACGGCTCAGAAGAGACACCGTTTCCCCAGACTTGCTCTGTTCTTGTGTGCGGAACATGCAGTGTGGTCTGCATTAGAATACAAAAGATACACTTCCAACTGTACCATTATGACAGGTTTTCCAGAGACTGACTAAAATTAAATAACACAACGCGTGCCTATTCCCACCGCTTTAAGGCACACACATTTTCTCAGTCTCCGTTTACCTGAAACTCTTTCCCAGCTGTGCCGGTTACAGCGCATCGATCAGCAGTTCGGGAACGAGATACGTGTATGAGGAAAAAACAGTGGATAAAAATGTAGCGGTCCACGTTCAACGTACTCTCCATCACACAGCATTGACCTGCGGGAACGGGGAAAGACCTCGAAGAAAAACCGGATAGGGCAGATGGCCAATTATCCAAGCCTACAGCTCCAGGATATGGAGCAGAGGAGGTATAACTTAATTCTGAAATTCGTAAGGAGCAACAGAATGGTAAAGTAGAGACGATTTATTTCGCCAAACTGTTATTAATGGGACAACCTATTCAGCAAGGAATACTATCTAGTCTCTATCACCCCACAGTCACTATCGGTTTCACGGACATGCAAATTTTTTATGTGAACACACTGCTAAATGCCACTTTCATACGCCGATCCCGGTGGCCGTTCGGTCAAACGAGTAGGTCTGCGGCCGCAGGGTTGCTGGGATTGAGATTATGGATCCCGCTGGGCGCATGGATGTCTGAACCTTGTCAATGTTGTGTGCTGTCGGGTAGAGAGATCTCCGGTCCAGAGGAGCCCTGCCGAGTGTGGCGTGTCTGTTGTGTGATCGCGAAACGTCAACAATGGGTTTGTCTAGGCCCGAGACGGGCCGACGCGATCACAAGATATTTTACTGACTACGGACGATACGCGATCAGAAGATACTTTACTTAGTGCGGATGACATGCCATCACAAACAAGATACTTTACTTAGTGCGGATGACATGCCATCACAAACAAGATACTTTACTGTCTGCGGATGATATGCGATCATAAACAAGATACTTTACTGAATGCGGATGATACGTAGTATGCAATCATAAAGAAGATACTTTACTGAATGCGGATGATACGCGATCACAAGATACTTTACTTAATGCGGATGGCATGCGATCACAAATAAGATACTTTAACGATATGCGATCACAATATACTTTTCTTAATGCGGATGATATGCGATCACAAATACGATACTTTAATGATACGTGATCACAATATACTTTACTTAATGCGGATGACATGCCATCACAAATAAGATACTTTAATGATACGTGATCACAAGATACTTTACTTAATGCTGATGACATGCGATCACAAATAAGATACTTTAATGATACGCGATCACAAGATACTTTACTTAATGCGGATGACATGCGATCACAAATAAGATACTTTAATGATACGCGATCACAAGGTACTTTACTTCATGTGGATGACATGCGATCACAAATAAGATACTTTAACGATACGCGATCACAAGATACTTTACGTAATGCAGATGACATACGATCACAAATAAGATACTTTAATGATACGCGATCACAAGATACTTTACTTAATGCGGATGGCATGCGATCACAAATAAGATACTTTAATGATACGCGATCACAAGATACTTTACTTAATGTGGATGACATGCGATAACAAACAAGATACTTTACTTACTGTGGATGATAGGCGATCACAAACAAGATATTTTACCGGACACTACCAGGGAAACTGTCGCTACGTATTCACATTAAGGCTGTATGTTTTAGAAAAATAAAATATATAACTATGATTACGTTTTAAAAAAGACAACTTACCACTTCAACGAAGAAAGTTAAACTGTTACATTTAACGATTCAGATCGTATCACGTCGCAAACACACCCCGTCTCGAGCACAAACACCAGTTGCAACAACAGGAAATAATCGCTGTTTGTTTCCGACGTCCATAAAAATCAAAGAAAACATACTCTGTGAGAAGGAAGTGGAATTTCGAATTTTAAACCTGGTGGTACATATACAGGGTGTTTCAGGAGGAATAGTAAATATTTTAGGAGGTGGTAGTATGGACTATTACGAGTAAGTAAGTTCATATAAACATGTGTCCAATTTTCAATGGGTGTGAAGATACAGCTGTTTGAAATTGGCCCATGCATATCAGATTTTTGTCTGTGGGGATGGATGAAAAGCGAAGTCTGCAAAGAAAAAGTAAACACAAGAGACGAACTGGTCGCTCGCATTATGAATAGTGCTGCCCTCATAAAGGAAGAACGCCAAGACGACCTCACGAGAGCTACACGTACTATTGCCAAGAGGGCTGAAAAGTGCACACTGAAGTCGATGGTGGGATTTTTGAACACTTACTCTGAACTGTTACAATTTATTGAGATCATTTACATAACCAATACATGCAATCAATGTCATTTGTCTTTCCTTCATACCTTTTGTAAGGCTTTTTATGCGTAACATTCAAACAGCTGAATCTCCACACCCATTAAAAATTGGACACATGTTTATATGAACTTATTTACTCGGAATAGTCCATACTACCACCTCCTAAAATATTAACTATTCCTCCTGAAACACCCTGTATAAACCACTGGTCTATTTAGGAGGTTAACCTTTTAAAACCTACTGGTTATGTGATACACCAACAGGTTTAACATTCAACAACTGTACGCGCTGCCCACACTGTGTTTACGTGTTTTGTATTTATCCGAGAAAAAACAGCGACTTGTGCCACTTAAATTATAAACTGATTGGTTTTTTATAACCGAGTTGAAAAGTGTTTACAGCGCGGTATGAACTGGGTATTTAAATAAAGCAGTCTGCCACTCGTCTTTAAAAGTTTAATATACATCGAGGCGCCTGCCACAGCTGTTAATACTTCATTCTATTTTAGTTCATTAATTCTTTGTTTGTTTACGATGTTTTCCTACGACTTCCGACGACAAAACAATTCGTGAAAAACAAACATGACCAGCCATCGAAGCGAGAGTTGTGGTCCAGTGTCAGGTACCGTACTAACTTGGCATTTACCTTGACATACCGATAGGCCGTCACGAAACAAAGCCTAAGTAAGGATCGCCCGTTCCTGTGCACAGTTGCACCCGGAGCCCCAAACACGAAGCAAGAATGCCACATTAGAGACAGTTATATCTGCTACCAGGTTCATAAAATGAAAAACACGAAATTTATAAAACGCGAAATCATAAAGCGTCCAATTCTGTGGTGCACGCTATACTTCACGGCACTCGCACCCTGTCTCGTCGCAAATGCCATCGCTGCCACTGTTCATCGCGTGTTGAGACAGCGCAGTAATGGCCTAGCACATCACACACGCTGTGCACCATCACTTCATGAGGCCTAACGTTGTGTACCATATCCTTCGTTATTTCTGGCAAGGATATATTCATGTTTGTAGCATCTATGCATCCGTCTCTCTCGCTACTCTCGACTCCCTCTTTCCAAGATCCGAAAATAGGCTAAACATCTGTAGCAACACGACGCCACACTACAAAACGAGAAGGAAAGATGCAATGATGAAGGAAACGTGTGATGGAAATCTTACCACTTACTGGTTTACACTTTATTTAGCTCCTCTTAAAACGGCTGATCGACCCAGATCGAGAGATCGACTCGCCGCAGTCACGCGTCCTGTGATGAGTCTGCCAATTCATGAATCAGTCTCCAAACACGTAAAGGCCACTGTGCAGGCCAGAATGAGGCTGGGTTGCCATAAATGGGAGCCGATGTTTGATTGCTTACAACGTCAGCACTTCTATCCTTAAAAAGAACAAACGCTGAAGACTTATGCAGCAGTTGCTCCTGTGATCTGCGTCTAACCGTCTAAGCTATGACACGGTCTTCGAGCCTTAAGCGTACACAATTTACATTAACCGATGTACACCTTAAGATAATGCAAATTGAAGGGTGTTTGAGAACACAGCACAGATGAGAATATGATTTATGATATATTTATTTACTGTAATTGGGTTTCCACCCGGTGGCAGTGGTCGGGAGACTTGTACAAAAATAGGAAACAGACAGCATAAAAGGAGAAACAATACACAAAAAATGCAAAAACAACACAAACAACAAAGAATACACAAAATAGAAAACAAAAATAGAAAAAATAGAAAACAAAAACAAGCATAAAATATTTGTAGCTAAGACATGAAGGAATGGAATAACGCAGAAAATTAAATAACAAGGAGATAGAAACTGTGTAATTTTCAGAAAATATTAATAAGATAATCAATTCAAATTTAACTTCTCCACTCAACGTTTACTGTGGCCTACCTACAACTAATTTAAATCTTTACAGCCCAGCGGTCACTTGCACTGTATGTACTACACGCACCTACCATCTACTTTAATATATATATATATACACATTATATATTTCCCCACAGAATATGCTTATAGGCAGAGGCGCACAAACTGCGGTGTCCACGTAGTCTGGACCACTAAATTTTGTATGAAGAAACATAATATTTCAGCGTAACTTTTGCAATTTTGTACTTATATACAAGTACGTACAGGCTGTCACTCAGAACTGTCGGTCCTCAGAATGGAACTTGTTTCACGTCACCAATCTGGCGCCTAGAAACTGGACCTGACGCATAGACTTTTTGGATTTGTTGAAGCCTGCTTACAGGGTACTATATGTTTCTCAGCATAAACAGTGATTACCCCCCATACAACAATTATGTGATGCTCTTTGTTCTGGAGGCACAGTGTGTTTACTGTGGGGCTGGGACTCAACTGGTATGTTACTTCAACAAACTGCAGCATTCAAAGCGTCATTAAAAATTTCAGAATATTTTCGGTGATAAGACATGCGAATGCAGTCGGACAGAAACGTGTGGACGGACGAACAGACAGACAGAGGTAAATATATGAATGGACAGTCGGTTACACCGGACACTGGAACGCATGGTCGCACAGATAGGAACATGTGACTGGACAGAAAGACGGAAACTACAGAACGGACAATCGGATAGACGAAAACACGTCTTAGGAGGGTCGAATATACGGAAACATTCCAACAGACAGTCGGATAGGCGGTAACAAATGAGAGCATACTCGGGGAACCGAAAGTGCTATCTGCTCCTTACGAGTTCACTCTTAGTACTGATCGTGAAGACGACGTAAACGCCGTTTAAAAAAATCCCGAGAAGTGAAAACAAAAAGAACTCACAAGGTAACAATCTTTCCTCACAGTACAAGACAAAACAAACCGATGTTTATAAAACCCAATCGAAAAATTCGCTGCCTTATACAAAACCCGAGGGTTCACAACAGCCCCGCCGAGGTTACGTGTAACATTTCGCAGCACGATAATTTTATTATAGTGCGGGAACGTTAAGCCCTGTCCAACCCCAAAGCTGGATAACCACCCCTTGTCAGCTGTCTGCGACTTATTTTTTCAATGAGTTTACAATAACGCATAATATTCATTAACAAAGAATAAAATTATCAATTCCTTTACAGACAGTAACTACGCACAGGGTGATAATATACAAATAAATACAAAAGTTCCCAGGTCAATACTGCAGGATCTAATTCCAGATGAAATTCCGATTCGCGAAGGTTACTGAGTTGTGGCTGTTCGTTTAACCAATCTCAAAAATGCATAACCCAGTTCTTTCCGTTCTAATTTAATCAACGCACTGCAAATGCTCATAGTTCCTTACCGCTGCGAAACGGACAAAGTGTGTGTGGCATCTCTGTCTTTGAAGTACCTCTGAAATTGAATGCTGAAGTGCCGACTTTATGTCCTGGGACACTATGTATGTGTGTGTGTGTGTTTGGGTACACACACACACACACACACGCGCACACACACACACACACACACACACACGTAGCCTACTTGTACACAAATGCGCAAGTAGGTACTACTGCAGAAGCTGGCTCCAGCAGTAACGCTTGCGACGCACCGTCAGAGGATATGGGGCTAATACTGTCGGCTGGACTTTCATGGTTTGCCTCAGTCACTCCAGCAAAATCCTGTATAACTCAGATTAGTCCGCGAGCGCTATCTCCCATATCCTTTATAATTCATCATTCATTAATCATCATACCAACTGACAGTAACAGCCTGCATCACAGCGCAGTTCAAGTATAAATAAATGACAGGAAAAAGTCAACACACAACACACATACAATTAAGTATTTATTACAATAAACAATTCGAATCCCGGTGGAGGCGAGATTTTCCGCACCCGTCCAGACCGACCCTGGGGCCCACCCAGCCTCTTATACATGAGGTACCGGGTCTTTCCCGGGGGGTAAAGCGGCCGGGGCGTGGCGTTGACCACCCACCCCCAACTAGCGCCGAGGTTAAAGAAAGAGTACGGCTATACCTCTAATCCCCCTATGGGCCTTCCTGGCCTGTTCTAGGGCGAACTTTACCTTTAACTTTACAACAAACAACATTCTTAAAGGAAAAGTACAAATGCACAATTAAACGAAACATACTGTACGTTAGTCAGCGTATAAACGTAGATCACATTCCGAAACATTGCCTTTTTTTGTGGTCTTATCCATCTTCGAACAACTAAAACACAACGTTTATAAACCCTGCTCTGTTTCCGTCTTCAGGAAAATAATCATGACGTATGTGGCGAGAGGCTGCTGTGTGATGAGGGAGAGGGGAATTGTGGGTCTGGCTCAACACACGCACTCGTCAGCCTGTCTTCGTTGTATAAACAAAATACCCTTGCTAACCTGACCATCTTAAAACTAGTACGCCTAGTTATTTTTCCAACACGGAATGTTGCCAAGTTCCGGGGTAGTGCTGTCTTGACAGAAATCCTGTTCCAGGCACACAAAGGCTCCTGTACAAGAACTATACACAAAAAAAAACTACACACGTATGTAATTTTTATATATGCAACACGTTCCGATAACAATCACGAGTATTCCAGCTTCAGGCTGCTGTCTGTGTGCAATTATATTAATTTATTTCGTCATGTGTCAATTGTCTAATGCTGGTGTTCTAAAACCGACCTTTTTGCCCCACCTCTCCCCTATCCTGCAATATGGACATACGTGGTGATTCAAGTCTTCTGGGATGTTTATGCAGTGTAGACGTGTAAGCAGTTCCCTACGTTTCGTAGACACCATGACCATTCGTCTCATCCAACCAGTAACATCCCAGAGGACTTCAGCAACACCCCTGCGAGAAACCCAAAATCTACCAATACAGCCGGACTTTCTGTATTAGTATATATCAGATTACAAACGCTTATGTGGGTACTGGTCCTGTTAACCAAGATACTGTAAAATAACTACGTCAAAGAGCAAACAGCAACTGCATCAGCCTGATTTACAATATATATCTTGCGCTTGGAAGGTGGTTTATATCATGTATGTAATTAATTTTGCAGGTTGTAAAAATTACAGAATTACAAGAGGATGCATGTTTATGTCCGCAGTAATTACTGTGTTGTGGCAGAGAACGGAGCGATCCGTTAAAACAGAAGCTGAAGGTTTCAAAGAACTTAATTAGTACTAATTACATGACGCGCCACCTTCAACACGGTTTCTTTAGTCGGTAGCGTTTGAAGGGCAGTGACTTGACTGAGAAAGGGAGAGACACTGAAGTATGAAGGGGCAAAGTGCTGGCTACAAGAACAAACAAAGCTGTTCCACAGGCACGCAAATACGTTGTCAATTCAAAGGGCCAAAGGGCTGCCTTGCAAGACTGTCCTTTGCAGGCAGAAAAAAAATTACTGAGAGCTACGGTCGATTATTTAACGCGCCTGCTTTGTAGGTTCCGAATTCGAAGCTCGGGTGTAAGATCGGTTACACGGTTATGGTTGTGGTGGCTCTTCTGGGTCCCTAGGCTTTGTCAGGACAGTGCTTAACAAAAGTGTCCCTTCCCATTCATTATTCACAAGTCACCCTACCATTTGGCGGTATGCAATCAGTGCATCGAAAAAGCGTCGTTAAACAAATCAACGGCGATGGAATTTTAGTGCAAATGTAATTTTACTGCAATGTTTTACGACAGCACAAATATAACGTCTGATAAAGAACGGAATTAAGTCCATTGAGATTTCAGGTGTTCATGGCCCTTGAAATGCGGACTGCTGTCTGCTTGGGTTGACAGGGTGTAGTCTGGAAGGCTGCTACTGACGTTCCAGAGAGAACTGCTGTCTCTGTCTTCAGGGCTGAAGTATACTCAGCTCCACCATGAACAGGGAGCCAGCACGTTCATCAGAAACGTTCATACCCACCAACCAGACTAGACGACAGCAAATGAGAAGACTGAAATCTACAACCTACTTATTATTTATGATTTTTAACACGGTCGCCGGAATTACGTTTGTGGACAGGCGGTGAACGGCAGTTTTAACACACACACACACACACACACATACACACACACACATACACACACATACACACACACCACACACATACACCACACACACCACACACAC
>Ga0123357_10005994_pt1 | contig 14693 bp, 7 predicted proteins | sample TergutEmb28metaG_FD_89873 | JGI IMG/M metagenome (GOLD analysis project Ga0123357, IMG submission 89873) | Embiratermes neotenicus P4 segment gut microbial communities from Petit-Saut dam, French Guiana - Emb289 P4 | ecosystem: Host-associated > Arthropoda: Insects > Digestive system > Gut ...
AGACCTGCCCTCTCTTATTCTGTTTTTTGTCCCCCAAAGGAAGAGCTGGCGCGCGGGCGGGGGGGGGGGTGGGGGGGGGGGGGGGGGGAGCTACACAGGCTTCGTTTAATTGATGGCCATTAAACGTATTCGTGACAATAATATATTCTCGAAAAATGTGCATATTTTGTTACCTTAATTTTCTTTTTGTAGAATGTTGAGTTACAGCATGGCTGCCACACGAAATATACATTTCGTCTTACGTTTGATGGCGTTAACGAATGCGACTGTAAGCAGAGAGGAGCCTAGCTACGAATATTCTGAATGAAAGTTTTTCATTTTTTTCAATAACTACATAAAAACCAGTGGGAAAACCAAGAACAAAATGGGAGTAGGAGTAGGCGGATGGAGACGAGCAAAAGACGAATGGAAGCGCCTTCTGAGGGAGGCCAGGGCCCAGAAGGGGCTGTAGCGCCATGGAATGGAATTGAAAATTACAAATGTAGAGATAGTGCCTAATTTCGTGATTATATCCAGCATAATTAACATAGTCCGAAAGTCTACACAGCTCTTAAACATTTTCAAAATTGTTGTGTTTTAATTTGAAGTTGCGATATGCACGCTATAACTCTGCAGCGTTTGACGCAGTTTCTTATCTTGATTCCTTTACTTATTTCTTTCATCTCCTGCTTCGCTAGCATTTCAGGGCACGTAGTTCTGAATGCTTCTGTCCAGTAGGCTACAGTCTGATTCTGGATGCTTACGACACGTTGGCTAACGGGAGAGAAGTTCGTTGAGCATGCCCGCAGAACAGTGAAACGCTTTCTAGTGCTACATCACCAGATTAACGGCTAGAGAAGCAAGTAACCTCAAGGGCGAATTTACGTTTCATCCACTATGACCTTTCAACTCAAGCGTTTCAATTCCTGGGTACTTCCTCTACACAAACAGCATGCATATCGATTTAACTCAAGTTATCACGTAATTTCATACACTTCGAATTTCAGAAGACTGACCAGTAGTTTCATTAATGACGCTCTGTCAATTGCACAGGTTTATGGAGAGTATAGTGTTAGAATGGTTGTTAAAGAATGAATCTGTAGTTCTCAGATTAGACGGGGTGGGTTGCGATTCAAATCTGGGACCTTCAAAACACTTGGGAATTGTAAGACCATAGCCTATAATTACTGAACCCAGAAGCGACAGCAGAATCACTTCCAAATCCTTGAACAACAGTTTACACATCCGCCAATAGTGGGAACTGGACTGTTTCGGTTGGTACGATGAAGAGGTTACAAGCAGAATGACCGGGGTTCGATTCTCGGTAGGGGCAGAGATTGTTTTCTTCGTAGCGTCCACACACATTCTGGGTCCCACCCAACATTCTGTACATGGGAATTTCCCCCGACGGTAATGCGACCAGGGTATAAGGCTGGCCACTCTAATTCCGAAGTCAAGAATGCGTGGAGCTGTAACTCCACTCCCCCAACTGTCTTCATGGCGTGATGCATGGGCTAAGTGTGTACAGGTAGGCCTACAACTTTATTTTGCCTGTTAACATTTCGTCGGTTACCAAAGGATAGAGACCCTTGTTTGGGACAGCACTCACCGCCTTGTTCCTTCGCACACGTCAGTAGTTATCATCGACTGACCTGTTACTGTCAAATCGGCATGTAATTAGAGATCTCTCCAGCCCACTACTTCTCATGTTACTCTGACCTACATCAACATGACGTCCCGCTATTTGTGTTGCAAATCTAATAGAACTAAATGCAACAAGTTTTGTAGTGATGCTGATTCATTGAGACATGCTTATGTGAAAGCAGTAAGTAATTCGGAAGGAGACGACCCGATACGTGTTGAATCTGGTCCTTACGGCAAAAACAGTGGCTAGGTCAAGGGTCACAGACCGAGGAATCGGAGTTCGTTTTCAGGCAGGGACAGATACTTTTCTCTGCTAAGCAGCGTCCATTTCGAGCGTGAGACCAACCAGCATCCCATCCAACTGTATTCCGGAGGTAAATCGAGCAGCGCGTGAAGGTCACCTCTCATCGCCGTCTAACGCTGCGGTTAATGAGTGGAGGTGCTCAATGAAGCACACAGCCAACTCTACTCTTGCGGAATAACACAGTAACTTGAACGTTGCACGAGAAAGAATAATTAATGACCAGTTGTAACATGACATCTTACAACTAAAAGGTCCGTGTAAGAAACACGTGCATGATTTGATGCAGACGACAACACCAGCACATCTTCAGACTACTGTGTCAGTACCTGAATATACTTCCCTTTGTTACCAACTGTCATGGTACCGTGACGGTGATGTTGCTCCTCTGCTTAATTACGCACCACGCCACGAAGATATACGGGCGCGGTGGCAGGTGGAGTTACAGCTCCACGAATTCTTAATCTATACACTAGCGTGGTGATTAGCCTCATGCTGCGGCCACTTTTCCGCCGGGGAAAGAGCTTGCAGTAGGAGACTGATTCAGCTTGAGACAGGCGCCTGAAGTAGGCATTTCTTCTCTTTCTGGGAATCGAACTTCGACTCCTCGGCCATCTACGCTGTAGCTTAATCAGGAGACGTAGGTATAATTTTATGTGGCTTATTTAAGGGCGCTATTAGAACCAGGCTATCCTACAGCGTCGGCGGTGGATGGATAAATGTGAGGTCCTGGTGGAATAACAAGAACAATGAGAAAAACCTGACCCCAGTGCCATTTCGCCAACCACAAATCCCACATGGGTTGTCCTGGACTGGAAATCAGCTCTCCACGTTGGAACGCCGTTGACCAACCTCCTGAGTCATGGTACGGCATAATCACCTAAGTGATTTAGCTATGCTGGACCCCACATTTTCATGGTAACGTGCTACTTCCTAAGTTGAGCGCAGGCTAGAATATTCATCTTCCGAAAGGCACCAGTGTGCATTGTTCCTGTACTGGCATTCTCGAGCACTGAATACATACAGCCAGAAGGACTAATGTATTTAAGCAGGATATCTCCTGATAATACTGCAGTAGCAACTTGTATGTCTTTAACGGACTGAATATCTTCAGGCGTACCAGACTGGAGTAGACGGAACACAATTTCGAACCTCTAATGAACGTACAGTGCGTGGAGAAATGCGACATAGGCCTAGTGTACGTCGTTGGGTGCTAAGTGTAATATTACACGTTTTTAGTTGGACTGTTCTTCTGGAAAGCGGAACTTAACGAAACTTACACTTTCAGGTCAAAGGAATAATTTATGTACTCTGATAGAGTAGCAACAAATTAATAATCTCAACAGTAATAGCAAAACAGATTGCTCTGTGCACAGTATTATACAGAAGCGCGCGCGCGCACACACACACACACATGTGTGTGTGTGTGTGTAAATATGTACATATATATATATATATACATATACATATTTCTCGAAATACAAAGAACATACACATGTACGTACACATTCATAGGCTGTACATATATTGCCCTTCACATAGTTTAATACCTAGAGCTATGGCTTACATATTATTTGATGTATATATATATAATGTATATATATTTTTATGTATGTATATATATTTCATGTATATATACATACATATATCGTATATATATATATATATATATATACATAAAATAACATGTAGGCCATAGCTCTAGGTATTAAACTATGTGAAGAGCCATACATGTACAGCCTATGAATGTACACGTACGTACTTGTATGTGCCTATGTATGTACGTGTATGTTCCCTGTACTTCGATAAATATGTATTATACTGAAGAACACTCAAAATTAAAGAAAAGCCTTGTATATCGTGGAAAGTTCTCTACCACGTTTTATCAATAGTGCACTGTTGAGCCGTTTTAGACACGGTCGCAAAGCAGCTGCAAAAAGCAACTAACAGACTCATCACGTCTGTCTGTCCGCATGAGATAGCACAACCCCTATGGGACGAATTTTGGCGAAATTTCATAATTTGGCTTCTTAGAAAAATTTGTCAACACTTTCTGGTTTTGGTTAAATTTGGACATAAGTTGAAAGAAACTTTACGTGAAGACTCCCCTGCATGTATAATACGTCGCCGCTATTGGTATTTATATCTAATTGAAAATTGTGTTCTCTGTGAGGCAAAAAAGCTGACGAAATAACATAATCGAATAGTGTCCACTGTAAATCTCCCCAATTACGTTATCTCGACTTTTGCTTGGTATGGATTACGGCCTGCTGTAAACAGTTGCTAAGATACGGAGAAATTTTAAGTGTGTTCTGTAAAAGGCATGTTTAAAAATACTTGAATTTCAGTGAATTTCTTGAGATTATTCACGAATTCATAATCTAGGGACAATAAAAGCGCGAAACCACAAGGGCATTGCGCTCGGCCGACATTTCCTAACTTGCTGAGATGTAGGCAGCAGACATACGGACAGGGTGAAACACGAAACCCCTTTATATTTTCATTATGTGAGCTATCCAAATGGGACATGAAAAGAGAAAGACTGAGCAGACGGGCACTGGAGCTTTGCGTTCACTCAGTACGACAGGCTTACCCGAATCCCGACTGGGAAAACCGCGTCTGCATTTGAGTCTGAAGCATGAAAATGGATTCCCCATTTGTTAGCAACATTAAACGCTACGTAAATTCGACAGTAGACAGAGTATCACAAAATAACGCAATAACGAGCCAAACTATATTAAATTAATTACTATGAAGGTAGAAGGCGAATCTCGTTGTCTACTTTTCACAGTGTTTGATACAAATAATTATGAACACTCAATGAACACCCAGAGCTCGTCAACTAAGGACGTCTGACTCTGGTGGTTGTAAAGGTAACTAAAGTGTAAAACCCCCAAAGCGCACGTCATATCATAACTTTAATGGCATTTTTTCGTGCTTCGCTGTTGTTATCTCCTAGGTTATATAACTTTTTTTTTTTTTTTTTCCAAAATGTTGCTCGTATTTGGTAAGGTTTCCGAATTTTACATTAGCAGGCAAATTCAGAATGGCCGAAGCAGCTTTCGTACGCTGCAGGCGTGCAACGCTTATGTCTTTACAGATTTGGCAGAACAGATCGTTTTTATAGCCGTGACCTGTTGCTACTTACCTACGGAACAAAAAGCTAGTGACGACATTTCTGAAACGAATAGTAGCGAAAACATTATGCAAGTAATCAGCTTGCAACACAAAAATAATCAATTTTACACCACTTCTGAAAATACTCACACCCATCTTGGTTTGGATAATATTCAAGTAACAGGGATGGGTTTTTTTATAACTAATAACCCTCCCTCGAAACTGATAGGGTAATTTGAACCTGTTCAATTTGCTTTCTCGATCGGGGGAATATCTGGTGGATGCGAATCCCGGTCTACCAAGTGCGAAATGACAGTGATTGAGGGGTGGTTATACTTAGTTCAATGTCCAGGACACTAGTTCATGAAGTAGGGGAAAAAAGAGTTGGCGTTCTAATTTAAGAAGGAAAAAGTACATAATTGCTGGGCTTCAACTACGAAAGAGTTTTAATTTACGAGGACAGAACTTATAAACCTCGCAGGTTATGATCGTTGTAGGTTTACTACATTCGTTTTATTGTTGCCGTAAATAATAAGTAACGCGCTCCTTATTTGCTTAAACTTAATTCAAATGTTCCATAATAAAGAAGATTTGATGGTCGGAAGCGTCCAGTTAAAGGCGGTAAGAACTCATCTGAGGAATACAAACCTTGGGCTCAACTACAGGTTAGATTCCAAGCAGGTAACTCTAAGAACATTCTCTTTCATCAGTCTGCCAGTAGGACTCATGCCATTTATCTGTAACATGTTAATTTCACAAACACCCAAACATGTCTGGCAAAGTCTGAGGTCGAGGAAGTTCGCTCAAGCAGTAACGCTTTGAACTCATATTAAGATTATCTGTGATTTTATTCAGTCCCTCCAGGCAAATAACGAAAAAGTGCCTTATATTAGGCCACGATTGCTTCCAACCACAATCTTTCCAATTTATTATTTACAATCAATCAACCAAGCATTCAACAACACTATATAGCATGAGTACTGAGCGTGACGTGAAATAAACTATACAAAATAATAGTTGGCACCTCCTCTGAACTCGAAGAGTGAGCTACGAATATACGTTACTTCGAGGTGTCATAGTTGTTTCACCTGCCCTGATCAATTCCGATTATCAACGTGTGTTAGTAAATCAATTCAAATTAACGCGTATTTATGAACGCGCAGAGCTAACAGCACAAGTGCCCATTATAAAGCCAGCATAAAGACACAAATAAAACACAAAAACAGTACAAGTACACAAAAACAAAACGCTACACAGACAAACCAAAAAACAAAACACGCCAGAAAGAAAGCAATATAAAAGATGTACAGTTGAACTCGGTTAAACGACCTCGGTTTGTGCGACACCTCTTTTATAACGTTATAATTCAGTGGTGCCAGCTAATTCCCCATAACACACGTGGTTTTCTGCCTTGCTTAGTAAGACATATGTAAGAGCATCGACCACGGATATGACGACATTGCCAGTCATTCTTTCCGTTACAAGTTTCCAAGAAGTAGACTATTTTGGGGATTCTACCATCTCCTCGTCCTTGAGAGGACAAGCCCCATACGCTTTCAGGTGCAATGAAGATTTCTTTCTTCTGGAATGCGACGTCATGCATTCTGGCAGAAGGGTATGGATATTCTAAAGGATCCAGTCGCCTCCATTATCAGAGTAGATACTACCACAGACAATAACCCTAAAATGATTCAAAGTATGTAGACATATTAACACATTATAATCTACAAATCTCAATTACCAAAACAAAAAAAAAGCACAGAATTATAATTGTAAATAGGGCTATGTCCGATTTTTTAAATTCTGCAACAGTTAATATCCTTCCATAGAATTAAGTAACAACGATTACGGTATTACTATTGATTCAAACAAAAATAAGATTAATCAAATCACGTTCCCTCACAGCTTCAAAAGCATTTCTAATTATCCTGCTAATGAAGGTAGTAAGTCATTCTGAAATGTCTCGTCTCTTCCCAGAAGATACCAATATTCCTAATCACAGCTGTCAAAACCTCAAATCTCACAAAACAAACGCAATCCCGTCTCCTTAAGCAGGCCGCTTATGTATCTGGGAATATGGCTGACTGTCAAAACGTAAACTGTCAGGCTAATAAACACTTCCAGCTGTCAACAGACAAGGGTACCACATGACGAGAGCACAACTCAGGACCAACTGCGGTACGCTAATGAGAATACTGTTTATTAAGAGCAGGAGTTTGGGAATTTTTGTACCTTTTATTTGTACTGAATGCAAAACATTAGTTTTGTCGGAACGACATGAACGAAAATTATTTCGCGCAATTATCTTTAGTGTCAGCTCCAAGGCCAAATGTAGTTGAAGGCCGCCAATTACTTCTAGACGTGTTCATTTACATAGGTTGTACAGACAACGCACAGAAGTGGTGACAAGTGATTGCGTCTCGCAGGACCGTGTTCGCGACCGTTGGGACTGATGTCCGGATCTGTGCACGATTGGCAGCTTTCTGCCAGCTCCAGCTATCCCGCAGACTTGGACCCGGAGTGCCATGTGCGTTTCGCCAGGCTCCATCAGCCCAGGAGCAGGGCCTGGTGCGCCAGAAACAAGTCACCCAACGAGTGGATTCTGGTGGACCTTGGGGTTGCGGCGCAGGTAACAGGATACCACGGTTTGCTTACTCTTTCTCCGTATATGTTCTCACATAGCGAGGGAAGAATCAGCACCGATTTAATGCATGTTCCACATTTTTCCTACAGGAACTGGGGGAAATCACGAAAAGTAGGTCAGGCTAACCAAAGTGCCAACTAACAGTCCTGCACCTCCAAAATGAAATCTGACTCCACCATCAGGCCCCACGTCTCCCAAGACATTCTGTCGTCCTCTTACTGGCTTCTCATTGTCGTCTATTTCGTTGAGATTTCAGACTAAAGAGACGAGTGCATTTTCTCCCTTCTGCTGTATTCTACACGTACTGGTTGTCTCGTCCTCATGATTTAGTCGTTATTAACAGTCTTAGGTGGTGCATACAAAATTGTAAATTTCCTTATGGTGTCACTTCTCCAGGCCAGTTCATATATCCTAGCTCCAGTACGTTCCTACAGACCCTGCTGAAACATTGACAGACCTCTAATTTCTTCTGTATACGACGGAAATTTCGTGCCCACGGGTAAAATCACAGTCGACTGTGTCAGTCTTCAGTGTTTTGGATACAAAGAGTTTGCATCTAGACGAATATTGGGAGATGAATACTAGTGTATTGAAAATGTACCGAATTAAATGTGTTCTTAATTTCATTAGGAGCCGAGACAGCTCATAAGCTACAGGCGAGAAGATCCAGGAATCGCGATTCGATTCCCGGGAGGGGCATGAGATTTGTTCCCTTTCTCAAAACATCCATACCGGCTGTGGAGTTCACCCAATTTCCTGTTTATTGGACTGTGGGGCTTCTTCCCCGGAGATAAGCGAACCGTTCACCTCCATCTAGAGCTGAGGTTAGGGATACGTGCAGCAGGGTCGGCCTCAGGCCGATTGGACCAATTTGACGTAATTGGGCTACGCGTTTACGGGGGCGCCGCGCTTTTGGAGGATTCGCACATTAACATTTTTTGTATTAAGCAAATAATATGTTTTATTGCTGGATTAAAAGTAAATAAAATGATAAAAATGGACCATTTTAAATTTTCATCTAGACTTACGTTAATATACCAAAAGGTTAGTCCTTTTTGTTGTTTGGCACAATAACGTTTAGGAGCCCGCCACAAGGATCGCAATCGGCCCACGCGTTTGCTGAAGTCGGCACTAAATGCGCCTACACTTCCGACTCCCTCACATGCCTTCAAGACATTCTTAGGAACAATTTACCTTTACCTTTACTTTTACCTTAATTTCATTTTTATATGTTACTGTGTACGAGTCAGAATGTCAGTAAATGCAGGAGCCGTAGCTTAAAAAAAAATTGTCAACACCTGCATATACTATTCTGGAAAAGGACTTGTTACTATTTTAATGAACTAGTTAATTTTAAAGTCTAGAAGCAATTTTATGCAGCCAAGCTGATCAGTTATTCACCGTCTATCCAAAAGCACTGAACTTCCCTTCCCATCAGCTACACCAAATGACCACAATGTACTCAGATTGTCATATGAACAGATGATCGAACTCTCGACTGTTTTCCGTTTATATTTTGTGATTTGATGTAGATATACCTATTTCATTAAAATCTGCCATTTTACAAATATTCTGTGTATGTGAAGTTTCACCTTTGTTTCTGGTAGTTTCAATGATGCTTTTCAACTGCACGTGTTACACAGTCACACTGTACTTGCGGATTTGTTTATTCCCAGTCGGCTCCAAGTAAGACGCTATTTAAATTTTCTTTTTTAAACTTTTTTTAAACTTCCTCAGCATGAAATCCACGCGCGCTACATCACAGTTCGCCTCACTATTGTACCAGCACATCGTGAAAGTGATTGGTAAATATCTTCTTTCTTTTCTGCGTTCCCACACCCGCGGAGTACTTTTTAAAGTCCATTCATCTGTCCATTCGTCCGTACGAACTTTTGCATGTATTTAACAACTCAATACCAGCTGAACATATTTTTGATAATGTCGATTTAGGAGAAATTTGCAAGAAAAGATATCGAACCATTTGAACTTTTTTTTTAAATCGGCCAATATTAACGACCACTTCACATGAGGACCTCCGTGCGTTTGCATTTACGTCTGGAGAGTAAGTCCCTACTTATTTATCGGACAGGAAAATGTTGTGAACAAACAGCGCACAGTAAAACTAAACACACGTTTCACACCTCTGTAGTAAGATTTTCTTATGCTTCTCGAGATAAAAAAATGTGATACATGTATTTCTGAACGTTCACATTGATTAATCAGCAGTGGTCTCGGAACACGCCCATCATCCCAAGTGAAAACAATTCTTGACTATATTAATAATTGTCCAACGAGATGCAAAACAAAGCAGTCTATTTATTATTCTGCAAGTTCACTCTACATGTTTCGGGTGTCAACCACACCCATCATCAGGTGTACACAAAACTCAAACTACAGCTTCCTGTAGTGGTCATATTTTTTGTGCAGCTACCTCCCTTCAACGTGGCCAAGTTGGCCACCCGAAACATGTAGAGTGAACTTGCAGAATAATAAATAGACTGCTTTTTGTTGCATCTCGTTGGACAATTATTAGTATAAATCAGGGATGCACGGAACCATAAACATAAAATTCTTGACTATTTTGAACTCAATATAGTTTTTTTTCCCTTCTTCTTCTTCTTCTTCTTTTTCTTTAACGAAGTGCTCTGTTATAGTGCGACTTTGAAGCATAGGTTGTATAGCTATTTAATTTTCTTCCAGTTTGTTTAGTAAGAATAGACAATGAATCCTCAATAGTGATTGTTCATTTATTCAACATGTATACAATTCTGACTCTCCGCCTCTGTGAACAAGCATAATCAAATATTAAACAATGAATTCAAATTTGTTTATTGTACAGATACAAACAGTTCATCATACTGTTATTCATTCGTTTCAGCAAAGACCTTTTGTTCCACTAATTATATAATATGTCTGGGTATGTTCCGTTTCAAAGTTACATGCCTTATTCGCGAATTTAGCGTTCGCGATCACTTAAGGAACATATTCCTCGCGCATATTGACCTGTATAGCCTGGAACAACAATAGAGAAGACTCTTATTGTCCAAAAGTTCTTCACCTCCGGTCCTTGAGTGTGTATGTAGGGTGCTACTGCTACACTATGTAGAGGTACATGAACAGATACCTTACTCAAACTTTGCCTCACTGCATTACTTCCTGCAGGTAACTGGAGTGATGACACAGGGTCGCGGTGACCGGGACGAATGGGTCACACACTATACGCTGTCACATAGTCAAGACGCCTTCCGGTGGAGCTTCATCAATGATCCGTACGGAGACAAAAGGGTGAGTTTCAATGTAATTGCAACGACCGATGGTTGGGCGGAGCCAGACAAAAGTTAGGTACTGTGGCCTCTCATAAACCTAATGTATGATGATGAGATAAGCATAAAGCGCTGGCGAAATGATGACAGACAACGGACACATAACCTTTCCCAGTGCCAGTATGGCCAACCCATATCCTATATGGCTTGCCTTGGGACTGAACACGGGCCTACGCACGGCCAATGGTCTGCAACCAAAAGACGTTAGAATGTGTGTCCACAACTGCGTACCTGCATGCCCGATGTCTCTTCTTGGTGTTACAGTATAAAATGAGCCTCGGTTACACTTGCTAAACTTCTTCTATGTGCGTCTAGAAAAGACAAAATCGAAAACTGACTGTTACGTCGTGTCCTTTCGCCCACTGGTGACCTATTTCATCAATGCTCGTTATTCCCCACCCACTGAATCTGATTTTGGTTTAGTCGGCTTCGTTAAACGACAGCTTTATTTAACGGCCTAAATGAGCCCTTACTTATAAGTTTTGTTTGGTTTTCTTCTATTATACGAGTATTACCTCGTATAAGCATTATATATGGCAACTTACGGTATGCTACATTGTTCCGCAAAGAGTGGCCTTCGATAAATATTTGGGAAGAGTGGAAATAAAGGAAAAAAGAGTAAATATCGCCCACAATTTTTGATTGATTGATTTTTTGGGCAAAGAAGTCCAGAAACGCACTGTTACAGAACTTGACAATATCAGGTATTACTCACTAATAGCTCATCCAATACCCAATGTGTTACATGGTGATAAGACAACGCTTCCAAGAACATTCGTGTAAGTTTTCTGGGATTTGTCATTGATGACAATACTGAACAAATATTTTACACGTGTCAGTCACTTCCATTAACAATTACGTATCGACCACATAAAGGCGCATAATATATTTAAATTCTTAAACTAATTACGGTTCTTGAATCAGGACTCAACTTAATTTAGTAGGGGTAAGAGCAGTGGAATGACGTCATGAAGCAGTATTTGTATGGAGGGATGGGGGAGTTCTAAAATCCTGATTTTTTCAGTGTTTTGTAACTAGGTAATACGAGTATATTGTGTTCTCAAATGTCCCAAAAAGACAATGAACTCTTGTTATGTCTTCAAAGTGTGTGCTCTTCCACTCGTGGCGTGCGCGTGTCGAGATGTGTGAGGCTTTTGCTCGGAACTAAAAATGTGTAGTCCAGCCCCTTGATGATACTGAAGACATTGATCTAGAAAATGCTAAGACGAAAAGGTCTGCCTCGCTGTTTTGCAGAAAGTGACAAATCGAGAAATTACCTCGAAGTATTCAGCGCAACAAGCAAAAGACTATACGAGGTCACAGATTCACCTGCTTCATACTGTAAAACTTTTTAAGTCAACTTGTATGACAAATATAAGAAATTAAGAACTCTGTTTGCCAGTTCTGAAGCTGAAGTTTATTATTCGAAGATGCAAAAGAAAAATTTCAAGTATTAATGGAATGATAATCAGACTGAAGAACGATTATTTCCCTACACAGTTTGAAATGATCGGTCTCTGTAACTGATGCAGGGCCTGTATTTGAAAATTATTTAGCTGAAACCAATGCCTCAATTGATTAATTCGTAGACAGAGACGCTTCTAAAGTTGCATCAGTTACTGGATATGATAAAAGTTTTTCTGTCTTAATTACACTGTTGACTGGACTTCTGCTTTTCTTCGGAAGATTTCTACAGACACACATGAAAATTTTCCGATAAAAGTTTTGAGTGAGAGTTCTTGGGTTTCTTGTACACGGTTCCGGGAACTTTTCTTTTATCTTGATAAAGTGTCGCAGTCACGAAGCACGAAAAGTAGAAATTTTGTAAGGATGACCAAAATAGTATAACCTTCTTTATTCAACCTCGCCGACGTCATGATCGCAAGGGGAGACGACACTGAATTTCTAAGCGTTTTGTATTGCTCATCAATTGCGAATGTTTATGCACTATCCACATAAAGAGTATACTAAAAATAGAAAACATATACAGAGAAGGTAACACTTTTGTGTTAATCCCGAAACGTAATGGCTCCAAACACGTAGAGGCCTATGCGTTTATCACTATTTAGCTGAAGTTTTACTCTTCAAGCAACATACTTGTAAATTCTAAAACTGAATTGTAAGTTGATATTTAAACATTAAATTCAGTAGAACATTCGTACGATCGTCAATATATGATTTAAGTTTATATTAGATGGATTTGTGCGTAGTAATTGGAGCACACCCTAAAACCAACTGGCTATTATTGTAATTGTAATGAAGTGTGTGCATTTTGTTAGTTTGAAATTTAACATTAAGCGATATACCATGTTAGTGGCACAATGTTTCAAACACCCAATTCTCGGAGATAAGCATTTCAAGTCTGTGATGTCAATTTGGTAAGTAGCAGTATTTAAATTAACTTCTGTAAAACTGATACACTTCGCATATGGGCATGACATGACAATATTCACTATACGTCAGTAGCTTATCTTAAAAGGGAATAAAAATCATTATTTTTACACTAAATTCAGTTTCTTCCTCCCAAAGTCATCTCAAGTCGTGTGAGGATCGCGGCACCCTGGGGTGGTCACGGTTGCTTTAGAAGATGACCCACACTAACTAGAAACAAGGATCAACTAAGAAATCTGAATATGTAACTGTTTATAATGGTGCAGTGTCTTAAAATTTTATAGCTAATCAGCTGTTCATGAAAGTTCCTGCCTTTAAAGAAACCGAAGAGTCCTTATTGTTTTCAAAACAGCCACGCTCTGAACCAGTGTCATGCAGCCCCCACCACCATACATTCTTTCTCGAAGATCTCACCTTGTTCTGTTCCTAAACAACCCACGTACTCTGTTTTAACAAGAACTAGCATTTTGGATGTGACGGTGTGTACTGTGATAGGAAATATCAAAGTTTAGGAGAGGGCAGATATCTTCATATTCTATCTTAACTATGTAAGAAGCAGGTTCCTACGAAAATTCACACATTTGTATCAGAAGCGTCACATCCAGAAGTCAGTAACCATACCCAACTTCAGTCACCAAACAGTATTAAAGTAGGAAGCTGCTCATAATCTGACCATCATGAACATTGAGGTGTAATTTCGGCAGGTGTTCGTGGGAAACTCTGACGCGCACTCTCTGAGACACAGCTACCTGGACCAGCCCGTCACGGCACGTTTCTTCAGACTGCATGTCCTCCAATGGTTCAGCCACCCGAGCCTTCGACTGGAAATTATCGGCTGCCAAGGTAAACTCAAATCCACAGGCGGTAAAATATGATTTACAGGGAAACTGTAATTTCTGTTGATATAATGCGGAAAGGCGTATTCTAAAGGAGAAGAACACAGACTAAGGGTGTTGGAGAACGAAGTTCTGAGAGGAAGGAATAGGAGAAAAGACGGGTTCATAATGGTAAAATTAATATTTGCACGCTTCACTTAGTGCTCTCAGGGTGGTTACACTAATTAATGTTGTAAGAGACGAGTAGACATTTGGCAGGTCTACGAAATGCACATAAAATTGTAGCCAGAAGGCCAAAGAGAAACAGAAATCTCGGATACACAGCTTTCACTTTGGGGGGGGGGGGGGGGGGGGGGGGGGTGCTTCACCTGTGGGGGCGGGGGGGGGGGGGGGGGGGGAGAAAGAAGGGAGGGGGAGGGGCGGTTTGTGACTTTCTCCAAGAGTTAGAATATTGATAC
>Ga0123357_10005995_pt1 | contig 14688 bp, 12 predicted proteins | sample TergutEmb28metaG_FD_89873 | JGI IMG/M metagenome (GOLD analysis project Ga0123357, IMG submission 89873) | Embiratermes neotenicus P4 segment gut microbial communities from Petit-Saut dam, French Guiana - Emb289 P4 | ecosystem: Host-associated > Arthropoda: Insects > Digestive system > Gut ...
TGCGGCAACAAACATTGGCCTACCCCGTCTGAGACGCAACTGAGGTGTCGTGTCTGTAGGGCTAGAGGTGTGACAAAAAAGTGTTCTGAAATTGCCGTAAGTGTGAAGTGGGAGTTTGCATTAAGAATACTTCTTTTGAAGATTACCACACAAAGGCACAGTTCTAACAACATCATATGCGACCTCCTTAAGAAAAACTGTGGAATCAAGCCAATATGTAAGTAAAGGAAACTGAAATTTTTGCATAATCCATTATATTTTTTTATCTATTCATTAAATAAAATTATTACTAATTTCTTGAAAACACGCAGAAATGGCTCCGCTTATTTCCCAAAAAATGCAGTTTAATCCATTATTAAACCTTTTTTGGTTCCTGGAATAAAAGAGTTTTTCGTAAACCATGTACCAAAATTTAAATGTCTAGCGAAAATAATGCGGTACCCGAAGGGTGACCGTAGCTATTTAAATCTAGTCGCATAAAGGTTAAGAATGCCGATTTCGTAGGCACGATGGACACGAACCCCTACATATTTCAACATTACGATATCAGCCATTTTTCGCTATTCGTGAATGGAAAAGAGTACCCCAAGGAGGGCTTATCTCGTGGCATGGATAAAGAAAAGAACTCTGTAATGGGGTATAGGACATTGTTCGAAGGGCCAGGAATCCATCACTCCAATTCCGGCCATCAGATAACTTACGATATGTTTATAAACGGCCATTTCATGTTTCTCTTTGATCTCACACTGGACCAGGGCGATTCAGAGGCCCACACTTCCCACCTCGAACAGGGCAATATCAGGTTGGAGTTGAAAATCGCCAAGCCATTACTCGAAGCGATCACGTGCCTGCTGTACCTAGAATACGACAGTACCGACCTCATTAATTTGGCGACCGTCTACTAAAATGAACACCTTGCATTTACTGTGCACATTGCGAAATTTAAAGTCATTCCTTGACGTCTATAATTCCGATCTTCTTCCACGCTCAATCACGAAAACTTAAACCGTCATAGTCAATGCCGATCCCCATACGAATGGAGGTTCACACTGGCTAGCCGTACACTTCCACCACAAATTTTCATATGCCTACAATTTTGATTCGTACGGCAATGTACCATTCGTGCCCGACATCCTGGCCTTCGTGAAACGTAACTGCACGACCTGGGACCATAACAGACGACCACTGCAGAACCTGACAACTGCCGTCTGCGGCAAGTACTGCTGTCTATTTGCCCTGTACATGGATCGAGGCTACACTCTCTTCGGAACATCAGCAAACCGGCCTGTGGAGGAGATGTTCAGGGACGAATTCGGGGCTAAGATGCCTCGTCGCGGCTGGGGGCAATGCTGCCGCAGCTGTCTATAAAAGGTGAGTATTTTTTCGATTCTTATCACTCCAAATCATGGCTGTGAGTAGTAGAGAGGGCGTTATCGGTTACGAGTTTTTGGGTGGGCGGCAGAATGAGACGGTCGTCAAGCAACTGTGCGTGGCCAGTGCCATAGTTTCCGAGACGTTCCGTTTCAAACCGCCCTACAAGATGACCGATCACGGATCCATAGAGAATCGTATTAATTGGGCGGACGGCCATATTGTGTATAAGGAGTTGCATACGGTCCTCAATGAGGCCTTGGCAGGTTCTGCCCACCTCTACGCCGAAGGCATCTCGAAATGCACGTTCGTCGCCGGACTGACTCGCCGGCCGATCCATAACCTAGAGGATGTCAATTGCCCCCCGCCAGACTCTTTCAATCACAAGCAGTGGTGTACCCTGCCCTGCCACAGATTTCCCAAATACTCGTGCGCAACTTAAACTGCTCATTCCCTCTACGATTGGTTGATGTACTATCTGCAGAAGAAAGGATTCTTCCAATGCCACGCCGATATCAAACGTCATACTGCCCATTTTGTTACAGCCCTATAAATTGTCCATGCACATCGCCCGACATGTCACCCCTGCTACAAAGGCTACAAGACGCAGACGATCCAGTCCAGTTATGCCAGGCGCAAAGCGGCCTGCGTTACGTCAGATCCAGAAGGGGAGTTGGAGCAGTTACCCACCACCGACGTCTGTTCCAACTGGCAACACAATCCGGCATTTGATCCCAAGCAGGTCCTGCTCCGGCGCATGTTTTTCATCGACGAATACAAGACCAAGTACGTGTCTGTCGGTTACTACACGGCGCGCGATTATCAACATTTGTTGGAATTAAGCGCCATTCGAAGGGGCGGGAGTAGTAATAGCCTGGCCCGCGCCAGTCCTGAAACCTCCACGCCCCTACGCCTTTTTGAACTCCACACTCCCTACGCCATTTGAACCTAAGGTTTTGGTTGTTATAGATAAACCTAAGGTTGTGGTTGTTAGAGGTAAACCTAAGGTAGTGCATGTTAGGTGTTAACCTAAGGTTCTCCACGCCCCTACGCCATTTGAAACCAAGTTTTTACATGTAATGTGTAAACCTAACGTACTACACCTTCTTTAGCATCTGTGAAGTATTCATCTTTGAATGTTGTCGAAACGTCGGAGGTTAGTGCAATTTAGGACGACGTTTCGCCCGCCATTTTGAATAGATAATTTTTAATAATATGCGTACGTTGTAGGTGTTGCCGAACCGTCGGAGGTCGCCAAACTAAGTTAATGCATATTAGGTTAAACCTAAGGTAATGCGTGATTTGTTAAACCAATGGTCAGCCGAAAATTCGGCTCTCGTTTAGAGCAAGACGGCGTTAACCTAGGATAAACCTAAGTTAATTCAGGTTAGGTTAAACCTCAGGTAATGCTTGTTGGTTTAAACCTAAGGACGGGCGAGACGTCGGCCATCCTTAAGTGGAAGTCGGCGTTAGCGTAACCCTAAGTTAATGCATGTTAGGTTAATCCTAAGATAATGCATGATAGGTTAAACCCGAGGTAAATGGATTTAAACCTAATTTCGGTGATGCCTAAACACGGCCATCGGTTAGTGCAAGTTGGCGTGAACCTAAGGTAATGCATTGTTAGGTTAAACGTAATGCATGTTAAAGCAAAGGGAATGCAAGTTAGGTTACATCTAAGGTATGTTGGTTTAGACCTAAGGGATGCTCGAAACGTCGGTAATCGTTAAGTGCAAGATGGCGTTGCGGAAAACTAAGGTAATGTGGCTTAGTTGGAACCTAATGCCTGTGAGGATAGGTTGCCGCATTGGGGATGCCTGTGCGTATAGGTTGACGTATTGCCGCCGTGAAGCTTGCTAAATAGCAAGGGTAAGGTACGGTCTAGCTCCCTACAGGCAGGGGTAAATTATGCCGCAAGTAAGTTACCTAAAACAATGTAAGAAATTTCAGTCAAGTTGTATTGAATCGGACTGTACATGCAACCTTTTCTTATCTGTAGGGAATGAGATCAAATATTGTTCTGCCTTCGGCTTACGTAAAGCATGAGCTCACCATGAGCTCATACGCTTAGCCAGCATTCTTGTTCTTACCTGTCGCAAACCAAACAGTTTATAATCAGTCACATAGATGTAAGACGTTCGTTGCTGTAATTAAATTAAGAGAACAATCCAGTGTATCATTGCGGATCAGTTTCTACCACGAAAAACCAAATGCTGAAAAGTTCGTAGCCTGTGCTGAAAAGTTCGTAGCCTGAGTGATGGGAAAAATGTTTGGTCGGGACATAAGGTGTAAGTTTCGATGCCTGTCACCCCTGTGCATAGAGCTGACACATCATCCGTGCCGATCGGTAGCACTTCTGAACTAAGCGAACTGCCTGCTAACATCAGAATTCACGAGGGCATGCCGGAAGACTTTGGAGTGCAAACACCGAACCGAGCCTCGTGATCCTTGACGATCTGTTAACCGACGTCTATTCGAAGCAAGTTTGTGAACTGTTTACGCGAGGTAGTCATCACCGCAATATAAGCGTTATCCTAATCACTCAAAATCCGTTTCATTATGGCAGTTTCTGTAGGGATATCCCGTTAAATGCCCATTATATAGTTGCTTTTAAAAAGGCAGAGATAATAAACAGTTCACGTTCCTGGCCAGTCAAGTGTACCCCGAAGATAGTGTGGGTCTATATAACGCTTACTTCGACGCTAATAAAGAAACCCTACGTCTACCTTGCCTTGGACCTGACACAAAATACGAACGACGGTCTGAGATTTCGCTCACACATATTCCCGGACGAAGTTCATCCCATCGTCGTCTATTCTTGTGTAGGCGATGAAGCGAGTTAAGACGAATTATCACACTCTGCAGGTTCTGAAGAAGGCCGACCCGAAATTGCGTAAAGCTTTCATTTCAAAGTGTAACAAAGAATTCGTCAATTTTATAAGCGAGTATGTCTTGAACGTGTTGAACGGTAATATTAAGTTGCCAGACTGCGTCAAGCGCAAGCTACATAAACATAAGGCGGCACTTCGCAAAGTCTCCGACAGGCGCGTGCCTCTCTCCAAGAAAAAGAAATTTATTGTACAGCGTGGGGGATTCCTGCTGCCTCAATTGAGCGCCGTCCTACCTACGCTCGCCAGTCTCATTTTTTGATATAATGTTACGTAAGATGTACCTAATCCCAGCCGATCGGTTGCCCGTCTCCCCATTCATGCCACGTGAACCGACGACGACAGTTTCCAAACGTAAACATAGGGAGAAGAAACGCGACCCTTATGCGTAGGCCCGAAAGATACGTAAACATCATCCGTATGAGGAGTGGCTTAAGTTGCGGAAAAAGATGGACGAAGCTGATCTGAGAAAAAAGACTGAGACGAATGTGTTTGTGGAATTTTTAAGCAGTGATGTCTAAAGGGCAAGCTGCCCCTCCTCCTACGCCTGCGCCTCAAAAGATGCGCCGCGGGACACAGACGGCCATTACGGCGGCATCGGTTACCGCAACCCCACCAACACCACCGAATAAAGAGTACACATACGAACTTCCGAAACAAGAACGTGTTGAGGATGATGATGACAAAGAATATTACAATGATGATGATAATTTCGTTGAGGACGAGGCCCGCGAGTATGGTAGGGAAAACGTCGGTCCTTTAGCTAGTCCCTACCTGATGCCTTACGTGTACAAGAGACGGTTTCTCGACACGCAATATGGCGTCCGTAAGGAGGGTAATACGTTTATGATAGGCGACTTCCCGGTATTGGTCGATACCAGTGGTGATATAACTATAAAGGACCGAGTGTTTAAGGCCTCGAAGGGTTTGTGAGAACTGTTGACACGCAAGAAAGTAAACACTGAAGCCGTCACCAAAGACGATCTGAAGTCGTATAAGGAACTACTGACGATGACTAACGCTCATTTGACACAATATCAGACCGACGGTAATATTAATATAATACGAGGGAAAAAGTTTCGGGAAATCATTGCGCCCCTCTTTACCACAGCGAAGGGACGTGGTGCCGAATCCTCGTTACGGCGTAAGTGGACAAAGAATTAATGGCATCCATTAGTGATCTGTACTATGATGAAGGCAGTCTGGCAGGTTTTGCGACGTTGCGGAAGCTTCGGGCGGCGGAGGTGGCCGAATCAAAAACAAAGGGTAAACCACAATCTGTCGCCGCCACCCGTGCATAGTTAGAAGAACAAGATGCATATACACTGCACCGACCCGTGAGGAAACGTTTCGTTCGTAATCCCTATAACGTGACCAATGTAGGGGACGTGTGGGAATGCGATTTATTGGATGTACAGTCCTACGCAAAATACAATGTTTAATACAGGTACATCCTATCTGTCATTGATGTAATCTCGAAATTTCTCTATCTGATCCCCGTGAAGACAAAGAGCGGACCTGCAGTCACCGCGGCGTTTCGTTCCATATTCGACGATAAGCCGAAATTACTTTCTCGACGACCCGTATGGGTACGTACGGATAAGGGCAAGGAATTTCTCAATAAAGACTTTCAGGACATGTTACGTGACGAGGGCATTCAGTTTCAGGTGTGCAGGAACCCCGACGTGAAATGTGCGGTTTTGTGGAACGTGCTCAATGCACGATTCGTGCAGACTATACAAATACCTTACATATAAAAATACGTTCGGATATATAGACGTCCTGCCGAAATTTGTCCGGGCCTACAATGACACGGTTCACTCGACGACATGTATGGCACCGTCGCGCGTGACAGAGTTGGCCGTTCTCAACATTTTGAAGAGAACGAACCGGCGCCGGCGACGCATTTGCGTGGCCAAGGTCAAATTTTGCGTCCGGCAGCACGTGCTCATCTGTAAGGAGAAGACGAAATTTGCCAAGGACGGTGAGCAGCCTTTTTCCAAGGAAATATTTCGCACAACGAAATTCATACAGCGGAGACCACGACCAGTCTACGAGTTCGAGTATTTAAACAAGACGCCGATAGAGGGACAATTTTACGCGGAAGAGCTCACACATATACGCATCACGGAAGAGACCGCGTACAAGACGAGGTATTCGGGAGTATATCGTCCGGTGGAAAGGCTACAGTAATTATTTCGATTCTTGGATGTCGGCATCTAGCGTCAAGGACATCTGATATGATATCACTAGATCAGAATAACTTTTACGTCACAAGCATTACCTGAGGTTTAACCTAACCTGCAAGAACCTAGCTTTAACCTAGCTTCACGCCGTCTTGCTCTAAACGAGGGCCGACGTTTCGGCTGACCTTTGGTTTAACCTATCACGAATTACCTCAGGTTTAACCTAACATGCATTAACTTAGGTTGGCGACCTCCGACGGTTCGGCAACACCTACTATATACGCATATTATTAAAAAGGTTTGTTTCAAAATAGCAGCCGAAACGTCGTCCTAAATTGCACTAACCTCCGACGTTTCGACAACATTCAACGATGACTTCTTCACAGATGCTAAAGAAGGTGTACTACGTTAGTTTTACACATTACATGCAAAAACTTAGGTTCATATGGCGAAGGGGGCTTGGAGAAACTTAGGTTAACACCCAACATGCACTACCTTAAGTTTATCTCTAACAACCACAACCTTAGGTTTATCTATAACAACCACAACCTTATGTTCAAAAGGCGTAGGGGCGTGGTGGTCAAAAAGGCGTAGGGGGACGCGGAGGTTTCCGGACGGGCCCGGGCCAGGCTATTACTACTGGCGGGTCCAAGTCCCTCATTCTCGCAGACGAACATGTGGCTGCTCTGGCGAATTGTCTGCTTTCTATACGTGACTCCATGTTTGTCGGCGGGGACCGTGTCGTCATCAAATGCGAGTGTGGCAACTTTCGTCTACACACCCCCAGGAGGCACGGCTCGGCCAGGCTATTTGTGGGCAGCGAGTACATAAGCCTGACACAACCCGACATTGGCAATCTGGTGCGAGTTTTCCCCATCCTACAGCAACAGTTGCGCGATTATCTTATCGCAATGCCGGACGTGTTGTCCTACGTGACATCGTCCTTAACTTCTACATCTTTTTTTGAACAACCGCCTAATGCAAGCATATTCATAAATTACCCTCGCTTGTAAGAGGAGCTTGTAACTTTTGTGTAACTTAATGTATCACTCACACTGATTTAATAAACTGCACTTTATAGCTGAATGTTGTTTCATTTATTGCACTAACCTATCCTGGCACCAACCCCTGCAGGGATGGAGCAGAATCTCGACCGGCAGCGTCACCATACCTAGACAGGGGAAGGACATCTCACCGTCAGTGCGACGTGGCAGGAGGGAGGGTCCGTGGCTCAACCGAATTCAAAGTCCGAGTCAAACTCGGGATAATATTCAACAGTACTGCATGAAGTTACTTGATCCAAACGAACTTTTTCTTTGTTAAGCATAAGAAACACAATTTTTGAAGCTGCTGCTTTTAAAGAAGAGGGCTGCATGCAGCACATTACACAAGGACACTTCTCTGGATACATACACCCGAAATCATAATATGGGAGAGAGTCGTCTAACAAGCATAAGCAATTGCCACAGTGCCGTGTAGTTACGCCTCCTATCGCGGCCTGGTAATGTCTTACGTATACTATTTTATCGTCTGAAGTTCGCGATGGTAAGACTACTATTGCGTAATTGGTGCAATAGAGTTCAAACAAGGTCGATACATGAATTGTTAAATCTAAGTTTGACCGCGGACCGCAGGGTGAGGCACTACTTATTATCGAGTTGACAGTACAATTTCTTCTCCACCTTACCTGATAGTATAGCGCACTGCTCTACCGGGCACGGTCCTTAGTGGGTCTACTTCAAACTCAACACCCCCGAAACAAAGGTGGGTGACGTGGATCTTGTAACAACACGGCAAATTCGGGGCAATGTTTGAGGAGTAGCTATGTACAGGTCGAGTGAATCAGGGTGTGATGCTAATATTCCCGCCCTATACAAAGCATACCCGCCCACTATTGTACAACTGAGACGCATAGAATGGCATAGCCATAGCATAACTTCGCGATTCGATCCTCCCCCACAGGCACATATTCATTGAGCCACGTCGCATTACCAGCTAAGCCCTGAATGGTATCGTGGGCGTCGGTGAAGCTGTTGCTGCCCCCGAAATTTTGCGGTTCCATTTACCTACAACACCACGGAGATCCTAATTATATTCCCTCCGATTCACTCAAACATACGAGCATCTACTTATAATTCTACTTACCTGGTGTATTCGACTGCGTCGCGGTGGATGGTAGCGGCGGTGTTTGGGCAGCAGTAGAGGTGCGAACACAAGAGCAGCAGTGAGTGCCCGGTAGCGGTGGTGAGTGGCCGTTAGCGGTGGTAGCACCATGTACACGGCAGCAGTGGTGTCTGACCGCAGTGGTCGGAGTGACGACAGCAGTGGATGGAGTCTTACGGCAGCGGTGTCTGACGGCAGTAGCACTGGGCGGCAGCAGAGGTGGAACAGAAGTACCTTCCAAATGCCACACCTACCGTTTTATACTGTAGCGAATGTCTACTTTCCACACCCATACACGCGCACATTTCCCTTTGTTTCTCATATACGTGTCGGAATGCGCTTCGTTCAAAGTTAGTAGCAATCGGCACGGACGCTATCTCAGCACTTTGCACAGGGGTGACAGGCTTACATACCTCATGTACCGACTTTCAACACACAGGCTAAGAACTATTCTACACATAAGCTACGAACTTTTCAGCACTTGATTTCTCAAGCTAGAAACTTTTCTGCGCTGCGACACTGGTTTGTTCTCCTAATTTACTACAGCAGCGAACGTCCTACATCCGAGTGACTGCTTTAACACTTTGGACTACAATTGCGTCTGGTAAGAACATGTATGCTGACTTTGCGTATGAGCTCATGGTGAGTTCATTCATTACGTCAGCCTCTTGCTGCACAGGTGATCTCATTCCTGGAGATAACAGGAGCTGGCGTATGTAAGCGTATAGTCCGATTCAATACAACTTGCTCGGACCTTCTTACATTTACTGGGGTGACTTACTTGAGGGGTAATTTACCCCTGACTGCAGAGAGCAAAACCATACATTACCCGCGCTATTTACCACATATCACGGCGGCAATATTTCACTACGCACAGGCAGTTTTAGGTTTAACCTAACAAGCATTACCTTAGGTTTAACCTGCATTACCTCAGTTTTAACCTAACATGCATTAACTTAGGTTTACGCCGTCTTGCACTAAAAGATGGCCGACGTTTCGAATTTAGGTTTAATCTAACAGGCATTACCTTAGGTTTAACCTAACGGGCATTACCTTCCGTTTAACCTAAAATGCATTATTTTAGGTTTACGCCATCTTGCCCGAAACGAGGGCCGACGTTTCGACCGACCTTTGGTTTAAACTAACCGGAATTACCTTAGATTTAACCTAACATGCATTACCTTAGGTTTAACCTATCATGCATTAACTTAGGTTTACGACGTCTTGCATTTCTCTGGCTTCTTGTTATATAGTAATTTTTGGTATCCTGGCAAACTCATACTCCTTGCCTCCTCTTCGTGCCGCTTCTTTCGGTAGTTTATCAGCTATCTCGTTGCCACGTGTTCCCGCGTGGGACTTGACCAAGGAAAATTTTATACTCCATTTATTTCTGTCTAGACTGGCTACTTTTTCCTAAACTCCTCCACGAGAAAAGAATAGTTTTCGGGTTGTGAAGCGAGTCTAGAGAGATTCTGCTATCTGTGTATATTATGGCTGTTAGTGGGTTTATACCATCTCTGTTTAACAGATCAATCTATTCTAGTGCCTTGTGAATAGCTACTTGCTCCGCTTCGTTGTTTGAGAATCGTTTCTCTAGGTTCACTTTCTGTCTGGCTATTATGTTCCTCTCCCTGTATATTACTACCCATGACCCCACGTCTTCTTGATACTTGCTTCCGTCTGTGTAAACCCTAATTGTTGCCTCCTCGTGGCTTTTGTTTCTACGATTGCTATTGTTTTAGCCGGCTGCGGGCAGTTCCTATATTCAACGTCTTGGTCCAGGTTCCTGGTTTGCTGCTGTTGCGTGTCCCGGAATGTGTATCGTGTAACCGCTTCTTCTAGTTTTAGTGTAAAGGGGAACATTCCTGTCAGTATGCATAGCGCCTCTGCCGACGTAGTACGGTATGCCCTTGCCATTTTCAAGTTGATAAATCTTTGCACTCGGAAATACCACTGTCTGTTGTGCTCGTATTTCATTGCTACATTCCATACCGTGGCGCAATACGTAAGTAAGGATAGAATGGCGCCTTTGTACATTACGGCGATCGCTTCAATCTTTAGACCCCAAGAGAGTTTTTCTGCTCTTGACAGGTAATGTATTATCTTTGTGCATCTTTCTGCCACGTACGTGATATGTTCTGGAAATTTAAATTACTTGAAGCACTGGGTATATTGGTAAGTTAATAAGTATTTTTGAAGCACTGGGTATATTGGAATGTTAACAGGTATTTGTAAAGCACTGGGCATATTGCTATGTTGACAGGGATTTGTGAAGACCTGGGCATATTGCTATGTTAACCGGTATTTGTGAGGCACTGGGTGTATTGTTATTTTAACATGTTATTCTGAAACACTGAGTATATTGCTATGTTAACGGGTAATTGTGAAGCACTGGAATATTGCTATGTTAACAGGTATTTGTGAAGCACAAGGTATATTGCTATGTTAACAGGCAATTTTGAAGCCCTGGGTATAATGTTATGTTAACTGTCATTTGTGAAGCACTTGGTATATTTTTATGTTAACCGGTATTTTTGAAGTACTGGGTTTATTGCTATGTTAACTGTTATTTTTGAAGCATTGGTTATATTGCTATGTTAACAGGTATTTGTGAAGTCCTTGGTTTATTGTTAAATTAACAGTTGTTTGTGAAGAGCTGGGTATTTTGCTTCCTTAACAGGTATTTGTGAAGCACTGGGTTTATTGCTATATTAACAGGTTATTTTGAAGCACTGGGTTTATTGCTATGTTGACAGGTATTTGTGAAGCACTGTGTAAATTGCTATGTTAACAGTTATTTGTGAAGCACTGGGTTTATTGCTATTTTAACCGACATTTTTGAAGCCCGGGGTATTTTGCTATGATAACAGTTATTTGTGAAGCCCTGAGTACATTGCTATATTAAAAGCTATTTGTGAAGAACTGGGTTTATTGCTATATTAACAGGTATTTTTGAAGCGCTGAGTATATTGCTATGTTAACAGTTATTTTTGAAGCACTGGGTATATTTTAAAGTTAACAGTTATTTCTGAACCACAGAGTATATTGATATATTAACAGGTATTTTTGAAGCACTGTGTATATTGTTATATTAACAATTATTTGTGTAGCACTGGGTATATTGACTTGTTAACGGTTTTTTTGAAGCACTGGTTATATTACTATGTTGACAGGAAGTTGTGAAGCACTGGGTAAATTGCTATGTTAACAGGTATTTGTGAAGCTCTGGGTATATTGCTATGTTAACAGGTATTACTGAAGTACTGGTTTTATTGCTATATAAACAGGTATTTGTGAAGCACTGAATATATTGCTATGTTAAGAGTTATTTGTGAAGCACTGTTTATATTGCTAGGTTAAGAGGTATTTGTGAAGCGGTGATTAAATTTTTATGTTAACAATTATGCCTGAAGACCTGGGTATATTGTTTTGTTAACATTTATTTTTGAAGCACTAATTATATTGTTTGTTAACAATTATTTTTGAATCACTGGGTATATCGCTGTTAACAGGTATTCCTGAAGCAGTGGGTTTATTGTTATATTAAGAAGTATTTGTGAAGTACTGAATATATTGCTATGTTAACAGTTATTTGTGAAGCACTGGGTATATTGCTATGTTAACATACAGCACTGACACTTGGTATGAAAGTTCTGTAAACAAGCTATCAATTAATAAAACATGCAATGAAATAAAAATAAATTACCTTCAATTTGCACGTAAATAATAACAGCAGGCAGCGGTGTTTTGTTAAAGAAATTAAACAAAAAAAGCGCAGGTACTGCAAAATCACACAGTTTTTTAGAAACGTAAACGGTTTAAAATTTATTAATAAATTAGTGGATTAAGCTGTCAATCACATGTCAAATGGAAAAAAATATTATATACCTAATTCCAACATTACAACTATCCACTATCACTAATAAAAGCAGAGCACAATGCAACACAATTTTCGGTATACAGTTCAAAACATTAAAAATATCCACTCTGCTGTACCGCTATCACTATTAACAGCACAGCACAATGCAATACAATTTTCTGTATCCAGGTCACAGCATTACAAATATCCACTCTGCTGTACCGCTATCACTATTAACAGCAGAGCACAATGCAATACAATTTTTTGTATCCAGCTCACAACATTACAACTATCCACTCTGCTGTACCGCTATCACTATTAACAGCACAGCACTATGCAATACAATTTTCTGTATCCAGTTCACAACATTACAACTATCCACTCTGCTGTACCGCTATCACTATTAACAGCATAGCAGAATGCAATACAATTTTCTGTATCCAGTTCACAGCATTAGAACTATCCAATTTCTGCTGTAACGCCACAATATTATCAGCAAAGCACAATGCAATATAATTTCCTGTATCCAGTTCACAACATTACAAATATCCACTCTGCTGTACCGCTATCACTATTAACAGCACAACACAATGCAGTACAATTTTCTGTACCCAGTTCACAGCATTAGAACTATCCACTTTCTGCCGTAACGCTACAATATTATCAGCACAGCACAATGAAATATAATTTCCTGTATCCAGTTCACAACATTACAACTATCCACTCTGCTGTACCGATATCAATATTAACTGCAGAGCACAATGCAATACAATTTTCTGTTTCCAGTTCACAACATTACAACTATCCACTCTCCTGTACCACTATCACTATTAACAGCACAGCACAATGCAATACAATTTTCTGTGTCCAGTTCACAGCATTAGAACTATCCAATTTCTGCTGTAACGCTACAATATTATCAGCACAGCACAGTGCAATATAATTTCCTGTATCCAGTTCAAAACATTACAAATATCCACTGTGCTGTACCGCTATCACTATTAACAGCAGAGGACAATGCAATACAATTTTCGGTATCCAGTTCACAACAATACAACTATACACACTGCTGTACCGCTATCACTATTAACAGCACAGCACAATGCAATGCAATTTTCTGTATCCAGTTCACAACATTACAACTATCCACTCTGCTGTAACGCTATCACTATTAACAGCACAGCACAATGCAATAAACGTTCCTGTATCCAGTTCAAAACATTACAAATATTCACTGTCTGCTGTACCGCTAGTATTATTAACATAAAACACAATGTAACAAATTTTTGCGTAACCAGTTCACAAAATAAAATCTATAAACTCTCTGCTGTACAGTTTACAATATTAAGAGCAAAGCTCAATGCAATACAATTTTCTGTATCCAGTTCAAAACAATATAACTATACACTATCTGCTGTAACGCTTTCACTATTATTAGCACAGCACAATGCAATAAAATTTTCTGTATCCAGTTCACAACATTACAACTATCCACACACTGCTGTACCACTATCACTATTAACAACACAACACAATGCAATACAATTTTCTCTATCCAGTTCACAAAATTACAACTATCCACTCTCTGCTGCACCGCTATCACTATTAACAGCACAGCACAATGAAATACAACTTTCTGTATCCAGTTCACAACATTACAACTTTCCACTCTGCTGTACCGCTAGCACTATTAACAGCACAGCACAATGCAATAAAATTTTCTGTATCCAGTTCACAAAATTACAACTCTCCACTCTCTGCTGCACCGCTATCACTATTAACAGCACAGCACAATGCAATACAATTTTCTGTATCCAGTTCACAGCATTAGAACTATCCACTTTCTGCTGTAACGCTACAATATTATCAGCACAGCACAATGCAATATATTTTCCTGTATCCAGTTCACAACTTTACAACTATCCACTCTACTGTACTGCTATCACTATTAAGAGCACAGCACAATGCAATACACTTTTCTGTATCCAGTTCACAACTTTTCAACTATCCACTCTGCTGTACCGCTATCACTATTAACAGCACAGCACAAAGCAATACAATTTCCTGTATCCAGTTCAAAACATTACAACTATCCACACTTCTGTACCGCTATCACTATTAATAACAAAGCACAATGCAATACAATTTTCTCTATCCAGTTCACAACATTACATCTATCCACCGTCTGATCTACCACTCTCACTATTAATAGCACAGCACA
>Ga0123357_10005996_pt1 | contig 14688 bp, 17 predicted proteins | sample TergutEmb28metaG_FD_89873 | JGI IMG/M metagenome (GOLD analysis project Ga0123357, IMG submission 89873) | Embiratermes neotenicus P4 segment gut microbial communities from Petit-Saut dam, French Guiana - Emb289 P4 | ecosystem: Host-associated > Arthropoda: Insects > Digestive system > Gut ...
AAAAAAAAATTTAAAAAAACTTTATAAAAATTAATAAAACTAAACAAAAGTTTAAAAAAAATTGTAAAAAAATTTAAAATTATAAAAGGTCTTTAAAGATTTTTTTTTTTTTTTTTTGTATAATTGTACATTGATGTAAAGACGAGATCTCGTCCCCACAGTTTTATTGTACTGTATTGTATTTTATAGTTCTCTTATTTAAGGTTCCATATCCAGCCTGATGATGGCTACATATGTACGGCTGCAACATATAGCTGTTTTTACATGTGAGATAAAGTTGTGTATAGACTGTGATCCTGCTTCTTTTCTTTATATACGTATATTTAAAACACAAAAGGGATGTCCTGTCTAAAAATTAGTTATTATACTGACTACGACAAATTCTGCTCCTAATTAAGCCAACATATTAGACTCGACTAACTGGGTTTCCAAATTTAAAAATTACAGTCTTAAACTCAGTCTTTAAAAATAATTCAGTTTTCAATAAAATGGCACAAAAGTTTACATAGCAAATCATCTGACAAATAAGTATTTCCTTATGACTGATACCGGGATAACAACGTTCTGCGACCACTGGAATCGAAATATCAAAATATTTTCCAAACGCTCTGCATCGCATGTGTCGCTCTTTTGTCCGTAATTGTTACTACAGTTTTAGCTTCTTGGCCACAGTGACCACGCGCAACAAGACTCAATCATCTGGCAATCCCAAGTACAATCAAAGATACATATGAGCAATATCGGAATACCTCTAGGAATAAACAAAGTTACAAAATACAGTACAACCCGACCAGACCTACTTGCGGTTAAAGTCACCACGTAATAAGATAGGCAATGTACGTAGTATTGCGGCGCGTTCGCACAACCACTTTTGCAGTGGAAACGCAACAATGCATTTGTGTGTGATGTCGACCTCATTGTTAAATACAAACAAATAATGAGTGTTGCACAACGACGCACTGAGGATTTATTTTGATGTACAATTTAGCTAAAAAGTTGCAAAGACTGGCCAGCCGTTGCGCAGCGTATCAGGTTTTTAAGCGCGTTCGCAAAGCGGCAATTACTTTCGTCATATCTATCTCTCTGTTCGTCCGCATGGAATAACTCGGCTCCCTCTAGGTGGATTTTCACGAAATTTTGTTTGAGTATTTTTCAACAATCTGAACAGACAATTCACGTTTCACTAAAATCTGACAAAAATAGTAGGTGCTTTACATGAAGACCTATGTCCATTAATGATAATATCTCACTGAATTCTTCTCAGGATGAGAAATATTTCAGAAAGAGTTGTAGAGAAAATCGAAACACACTTTATGCTCAATAACTTTCGGCGACAATCGTGCCATTACACCTTCTGAGTTTGTGTCTGTATTCTTCCCTTAGTTACCAGGCACGAAAATCGCACATTTTGTGCAGCTCATTATATTGTCATCTGTGGCCCGTCAGGTTCCATCGTATTTTGCCACATTATCCCATCAGCGGCACGATTTTCGGGAAAAGTTATCGAACATAAAATGTGTTTTGATTTTCTCTACAGCTTTAGTCTGAAACATTTCTCATTCTAAGACGAACTCTGCGATATAAGAATGCGTAATTCTTCAAGTAAAGTACCCGCTATGCTTGTCAGATTTTAATAAAACTTGAATTTTCTCGACAGACTTTCGAAAAATCCTCAAATATCAAATTTCATAAAAATCCGTTCAGCGGGAGACGAGTTGTTCCATGCGGACAGACAGTTGGACGGACAGCATTGACACAGAGAGACATGACGAAGCTAATAGTCGTGTTTCATAATTTTGCGAACGCTCCTCATATAAATAAATAGACAAATAAATAGATAAATCAGCAAACATTCGCGAAGGAGTCACATATTACTTCATGAACACACAGATATATATAAATTGTGTATGAAGCATTTTATGTGGTAAAACGTACAAACATAGCGAACGGGTGATGACTTCCGAGGTTTTCCATGGCACACTTTATTCATCTGCAGCAGTAGAAAAACACGCAGAAAAAGAGAATTGTTAAATTATTTAACTATTAAACTACAGTTCCCATAAAACAACGAACGACGTGTAGCAAAGTCCTTCTTCAGTAGCTGATAGTTCATTATGTCATCAAGAAAGTACTCGAATTTTATGGGACCTGATGGTTCCTTGCCGTGCTCACAACAGCCCAACAGTTGTCCCTGTCCGGTTCCAGATCAATCCAGTCTAGGACCTCCCAACCGATATTTAAGATCCACTTTAGACGCCTTCACACAATTGAGTAAAATACCTAAGCCTCGTCATGCCTGTCCATCAGTCCGCTTCCACTGGACAAATCTTTATGAAATTTGCTATTTAATTTTTTTTCTTTTTTTTTCTTTCTTTTTTTTCCCCCTCTCACTGCGGCTGGATCATAAATTGTATGTTTAAGGCCCAGGATAATGATCAGAAGCAACGTTATCATTATGTGACCCTGAGAGAAAAGATAACACCAGGAACAACGCCCCCTTTGTCTCTTATCAGTTACTATATTCAGCCACGCTGAGTCACAGGTCCAATATCAGGAGAGGCGAGTTAGGCTTCAGGTACGCCTACAAGAGACACGTGCGAAGGTTGTGAAGGACTACTTGCTTTTCTTCTCCGATATGAAAATAGTCAAATATTTCCACGCATGTAACTTACCAATGCCATCTACACCACAGCAGCGCCTGTCACGCGCGTTCGCAAAATTGCATTAAACGACTAATAGCTTCGTCATGTCTGTCTGTCTGTCCGTCCGCATGGAAGAACATGGCTCCCACTGGAAGGATTTTCGTGAAATTTTACATGATGTAGTGGTATTAAAATACATCGAGAAATTTCAGGTTTGGTTAAAACTGGACAACATATCAAGCACATTACGTGCAGACTCCAGTTTGCTTATTATCACATCTCCACAAAATCTTCCTAAAATAAAAAAGTTTCAGAGAGAAATTGCAGGGAAAATAAAATTACACATTTCATGTCAACACACTTCTCCGAAAATCGAGCCGTTTATGAGAAAAAAATACGTATCGAATCTCAGAGGTTACATTCAATAGATTAGTTTAAAAAATCAAAATAAAAGCAGACATCCATTAATTAAAAAAATATATATAACATATATCCTAACAGTACTAATAATACTACAGTAAATGTGTAGAAAGCGCAAAGCAAAACAAAAAATGTGACTACAGCGCATTAAATGGTACGACCATCTGAGAAAGAGTGCAGGATGCAAGAATTCGAACGCGACTCAATATTACGTTATACGTACACTTGCTATCTTACGTAGGTTCATGTTTGAGTTGGAATTTTTCAGTTCAGTTCCATTCCACTTATCGTTTCAAAACAGCGTAAAGACGTTTGCTATTTAAAACAACAACAACAACAACAACAACAATAATAATAATAAAACGACCGGACATCATAATCCGTGATAATAAAAAAAAGAAGAAACATGCATGTTAATAGATGTTACAATTTCTGGAGACAAAAATGTGATATGATTTTAAAATATAAAGGCATAATAGAAATTCAGCGCATGTGGATTGTGAAAGCAAAAGTGATACCGGTAATAACAGGGGCGACTGGAACCATTTCAGAATCACTCAGACAATACCTCAGCAACATATCGGGAGAGACCGAAATTAAGGAACTACAAAAAGCAGCCATATTGGGCACTGAGCACACACTTCGGATAGCATTAATGTAAAAGCACAAAGCATATTTCACGGGTGAAATAACATTACAGGTAGAACAAATTGTAAATACAGAACAGCTGCAACACCATATACACTAGAAACATGGGTTGTTTCAGGTATATAAAAGTAAATACCCTACGTAAAGGTGATAACAATGATAATAATAATTATTATTATTATTTAATTCTTGTTTATTAATATGCCGATTCAACAGCCAAATGACCAAATGATGATGATGATGATGATGATGATGATGATGGTAATAATAATAATAATAACAATAATAATAATAGAAATACAGCGCATGTGGAATGTAAAAACAAAGGCGATACCAGTAATAATAGGGGCGACTGGGACTATTTCAAAGTCATTCAGAAAATACGTGAGCAACAACCAGGAAAACATGAAGTCAAGGAACTCCAGAAAACAGCCATATTGGGCACTGCACACATACTTCGGGAAGTACTAATGAAAAATAGAATAGACTCAAAACTGAAACTGACGATATAAGAACCATGAATAGTAACAACAGAATAGGTGCAACACTGTATTCCGTAGGGACATAGTTTGTCTCAGGAATATAAATATAAATACCATGCATAAAGGAGACGATGATGATGATAATAATAATAATAATAATAATAATAATAATAATAAACTTTCATACAAATTTGAAGATAAAGTATTGTTGTCATTTACGTTACATACAAATGAACCTATCTGCTTTAGAAAGTCATTCGAATATCTATTATTCTAGTTGAAGAATAAAAGATCAACTTGATGTCACTTGCTATTCTATTTCATTTCTTATGTGCTCAAAATGTTTCCGTGTTGCAGGCTTCAACCTGCAACACGGATACCACTCCAACCCAACCACTCCGAAACTCCAACACAAATCGAACCAAGAACAATACGACCAATGTGGTAATTCAACAGAATATTCGAAAGCTCCTGATGATGGATATATTAATGTCCGAAACACGTTGAACGCATAAGAAGTGAAATAAAATAGCTAGTGACATCAAGTTGGTCTTTTATTCTTGGAACTATCACAATGATGCACGGTCCAATAAACGTAAGAACTATTATTCTACTTTTAGTCCCTATACCACTTTTACAGAAGGTGAATTTGTCACAGTTGTGTATGTTGTCTCTCAAGGGAAATGTGATTTAAAAATAATAGTATAGGGGTGAAAGGCGTGCGTCTTTTCATTGGTTTTTCTCCCCTTCCTTTTGTCACCCATTCTGGCCTTCCTTATCGACAGCTTGGACTCGCCTCGCCTTGAATACAATTCCCAAGAGTTACCGATTGGACACTGCACAACACCGAATAGACCTGACATTGCTGTCCGTCCTCATTCCTCAGACCATTCATTTGGACCCTCTTAAACCTGTAGGATAGAGCAGGATGCATCTGAAGGGAACTTATTTCCAGCCGTAACGGCTGGAGAGGCAAAAGCGACTCGGAATTCTGCAGGAATGCAAATCCCATTCTGCCCTTCTCGACTGAAAGTTGAGTGAGAGTCTTAGAAGTCAAGAAATCTGAAAGGATTTTAACTTTTTCTTCGTTAAAAGCAATCCGTTACAGTTCCGTCAAACACAAACATGTTTCAATTTATAAAGACCATCATCAGGGCAACATTGCAAAAAGTTCTAAAATAAGGTAGGGTACGGTGCAGTTGTGTTCGTTGTATGGGATCTCATATGGTTGTCACAATGCAAAATTTGTAAAAGTTTTATAATATAGGATTTATATAAAATTACACGAAATTCTGTATTATAAAAACCGTATAAATTCTTCATGGTGACATCTACATGGGATCCCATAAAATGAATACAGTTGCACTGTATGATATTTTATTTTAGAAGTTTTTGTAGTGTTGGACTGATGATGGTCTTTTGAGACTGAAAAATGTAGTCTTACTTGACTAAAACTTCGTTGTGTTTTACGGAACTGTAAAGGATTGTCTTTCAGTTCGTAACGCAGCTGGATGTCCTATATAAAATTTGTCTTCTTTAGACACGCCTTTGGTATGATAAACATAGTATAATGGAGGTCATTCAGTGAAGAGAGAAATGTGATAGTTTTTCATGAGCTCTGGATACTTCCGTATGACCGAATCTCTGTTTTCAAGATGAACATAAAGATAAGGGTGTCTAGCAAATCAATAAAGTTTTCCAAAAAAACAGTGATTGAAGGGCTTCGTATTCTGTAATGACAGGTTTTCCCGTGCTTTTTCCTCAGCTGTAAGCCAAATATCAGGGCAAAACCCGCAAAGATGGGGCACGGCCCGCACTCTTCCAAATGTTTGTGTTGTTCTATGTATTGTTTCTTTTGTGTCGTTCCGTGTATTGTTTGTGTGTAAATGTGTACTGTGCTACTGCCACCGGGTAGCTACCCAACTGGATTTAACAAATATATCATATCCTATCGTATCAAGACAAAGACGATCATATAGTAAAATCCGACGTTCTGTAGGCTATTTTAAAACGCAGATAGTCGCATGGTAACCTATCAGTCCCGATCAAGCCACTTTGGAAGGAAGTAGCTGTACCAGTATTATGACCTGTACCGGAGGCTGCGGGTACAGTTTTTAATACTCCTGATGATGGGTGCTGTGACACCTGAAACATGTAGAGTAGCTCTGCAGTAAATAAATATCTGCATATTGTTGCATCTGGTTGGACTGTTATTAATATTGACCACCTTGTGACGTTTGGTAACAATTTAATTTAGTTTCATTGTGTTATAAGTTCACTTATTACATATATATTAATAAATGTCCAACGAGATGCAACACAAAGCAGTCTATTTATTATTCTGCAAGTTCACTCTACATGTTTCGGGTGTCAACCAAACCCATTATCAGGAGTACACAAAACTGTAACTACAGCCTCCGGTGCTGGTCATATTTTTGTGCAGCTACCTCCCTTCAACGTGGCCAAGTTCATTAATTACATTTAGTATCCTTTTCTAAGGGTCCTGAAACTAATACCCAACAAAATTATATATTTAAATTGTAAATTTAATCTTAAGTTTTTAAATTGTTGTATAGACAGGATGCTTTGTGTGTGGTAAACCGTGTTCTGCGTATTGAGTGCAAGTTGCTAAGGTCTAGGGAATGTACCTGCTCACAATCAAAGTTTCAGCCACAACAGAGAATGCTAATTAGAAGTTGTACATCGCAACCTGGAAACGTCGTGCCGTTGGCCAACAGACATAAAACACAGCTAGTTCAGAGGCGGATTGGTGCCGACCGTGCGGACCGTGCGGACCACCACTTTTGCTCTCCGAGCGGAATTTGCATATAGTTAAAGGACAGTACATTAAATAATAAGTGTTCTGGCGCATTCCTTACAATTTTTCCATACATTATTCATTATTTCTTCCCTTGAAATTTTTCCGTCATATCGAAGAGAGCGGTGTGACGAAAATTGGGCTCTAGAAAATAGAAGGAAGTGCTTTGTGTAGCAACAGAAGGAAGTGCTTTTTGTAGCAACAGAAGGAAGTGCTTTGTGTAGCAACAGAACGAGGTGCTTTGTGTAGCAACATAAGGAAGTGCTTTGTGTACCAACAGAAGGAGGTGCTTTTTGTAGCAAAAGAAGGAAGTGCTTTGTGTAGCAACATAAGGAAGTGCTTTGTGTAACAACATAAGAAAGTGCTTTATGTAACAACAGAAGGAAATGCTTTGTGTAGCAACAGAATGATGTGCTTTGTGCTGCAACAGAAGGAAGTGCTTTGTGTTGATTAAATAAAACAAATTATGAAACGATTTATGAGACCAACTTGATGCATCAATTATGATTTATAATCAACCATTAGCTCAACATGTTTCGGGCACCATTATGCCCATCTTCAGGAGCGCAAGGCCGTATATAACTGCATATGGTTTTCAGCACTTGATGTGCGGGCTTGGTAAGCCGGGTGCAGGTCGTGTGCACAGTGTAGAGCGTCTACACTGTGCACAACACCTGCCTCCCGGCTTCCCAAGACTCCAGCCAACGCATTAAGTGCTGAAAACCATATGCAGTTATATACGGCCTTGCGCTCCTGAAGATGGGCACAATGGTTCCCGAAACATGTTGAGCTAATGGTTGATTATAAATCATAGTTGTTGCATCAAGTTGGTCTCACAACTCATTTCATATTAAAGATGCACGGTTACACGAACATCAAACAACAAATTGTTTTCAGAATTGAAATTTATTTAATGGTTATTTTAAAATATTAGTGATGACACAATCTGTTATAATTTAGAATTCTTTTTGGAACTACACACACGTGAAATCAATGCTACAGTCTGTGTGACTGGAATTTACGGAGAGTGACGTAGACCGAGTGTCTACTGTAAAATCACGGTACGTTAAGTAAGATACACCCGTCTGTCATTCAGAATACTGGCCGCATTGGTTTGGTGCCGGAGGTGAAAGAGATGGGTTGCGTATTTCCGGTACTTTTACCCGCAGTGCGCGGCACCATTCCGGTGTCAACAGCCAGCGGCTGGACTGCCCAGCGGCTCGAATGCAGTAATGTTTGAGTGACGAGCAGTTCGTCGTGCGTACCTGCATACACTAATAATGGATTTTTGTCCCACATGTGAAGAAGTATGAAATGGCTGGTTGTACATTGGAAGAGGCTGACTGGAAAAGTTGTTTGGTTTTCGGTGTTTAGTATTTGCTGTTAACTGAATCTCCCATCTGAAACTCAAGCTTCTCCTCTTCGTTGAAATTCTGAAGAGATGGAATAATGTATTTGAAGGATGACAGGTGTCGATTTGGCTGGTTTCCTTCTTCCAGCCCTTTAATAACTCAGCTCAAATTCATCTGGTTTACCCTTCCGTTTTCCACAATGTTCTGTTCGTGGTTTCGGAAAGGAGCTTCTTGGGAGAAAGTTTTCATATCATCTCTGTTTTGTTCAACTGCAGTAACCTGAGACTCCTCCATGTTATCCACCAATAAACTGTCTGCTGTTTGCCTTTCATTGATCAGTTTCGACAGGAATCTAAGTTGATCGCTGTACGCATATTTTCTAGCTTTTGAAGACCCCGCAGCGAACTTCGCTGCTTCTGTGTGTTACTTACATTACTTTACGTAGCAGTCTCGGGTATTTCCCAGGCTTTTTATTACTTCTTTACGTAAAAACGCAAAATTATATAACTAAAATTAGAAGTTAGGAACTGGATTGTATTTTAATGATAGTATTAGTGACCAAGAGAGTTATTAATTTCAGGATTCCTTTTTCCAGATATCTAGCGAGTGGATGCAGTTTTCATGACCTACATTTCTCTTATCGGACTGGAATCTTCAACAGCAAGCAAGATAGTCAGAGAAGAATGTCTTAGTATTTGGTCTCTCATGCGTCCAGAATGTATTCCTAGACCTACAAAGGAGCAGTGGGAATTGACTGCTCTAGAGTTTGAAAGAAGAGCTAATTTCCCGCATTACTTAGGGGCGGTGGATAGGAAACATATTCGAGTAATCAGACCGGAACACAGCAGCTCGATATTCTGTAACTACAAGGATTTTTTTCCCCGTGGTATTAATGGCCGTGGCAAACATTATCCGTTGACACGTTGGCATTGGTAGTTACGGAAAAGACTGCTATACTAACATTTTTCAACTATCTACGCTATTGACATCAATTCAGACAAACATACTGTAACTACACAGTGAGAGACTTCTTGCCGGAACATAAGGTCCAAATATACCATACTTCCTTATAGGAGACGAGGGAATTGCGCTAAACACAAATATACTTGAACATTTTGTTGGATCTAACCTGAATGTCACAAAACAAAGAGTGCACAACTTTCGCTTGTGGGTGCAGAGCACGAAGGTACGTGGAATGTACTTTTGGAATTTTGAGCAACAAATGGAGAATTTTCCAACAACCGCTTAATGTCAGTCCAGACTTTACAGTGAATATTGTTAAAGCCTGTGATGCTCTGCACAATTTTGTTTGCAAGAGAGATAATTATAAATTTGAGGACGCTGTGACAGTGACCGGTCTTGAAGATATAACTGATGGACGAACAGTGTAAGGAATAAAGCAGCTTATTATTTTCTGACAGATGCTGGAGCTGTTACCTTGCAAATGTACAAAATATGAACAGTAGAGTACATAAAATAAAAAATATATAATTTTTATGAATTTCAATTAGCTGTGTTCAATAAATTACGGCGATGCTCACCAAAAGCGTTTTTTTAACATCTTCTAGCGCTTCAAAGTCTTCTTGAAGGCAAATACAAACTACTGTCCAAATCTTTTTCGTTTCGATCCTGTCTCTATAAATATCATCCGTCTTGTCCCACAACTCCAGAGATACTGACAATTCTACGTCGAAGTAAAAACTCACCCTTCTTGACCACCGACAAACTCTACTGTTTCAGTACTCTACTGACACCGCACTGGAAGGTGATCGCTCGGATACTGCAGGGTAAAAACCGGAATGTGTGAACGTGTCTGTAAGCAACATCTGCACCACTCCTAACTCAGTTACCGGCCGGCGACCAGGCAGAGTAGTGGATATCTCCGGTCGCTACCCGGCAGCCGGCCGGTAAATTCGTTTCCGACCAAACGACCGGGTTGTGTGAATAGGCGTATGCTGTCCTGTATGCTGTCCTGTATGCTGTCCTGTATGCCACTTTGTGCGGCGTTAATCGCAAACTGCCGGCCGGTTCTCGACCGGATATTCTGAGTTTTAGAACACGCTCAAGAATCTACACTGATGGATTCACGTCTGTTTTTCTCATCCCGTAAGTCGTGTCTATAAATTAACACATTCGGTATTTAGCACTGAAATGTACAAAACGTAACACACACTTACCTTCACTATGTCAGTACAGTTCATAAATCTTATGTATATTGGACCGTGCATCATTGTGATAGTTGAAGAATAAGAGACCAAACTTGATGTCACAATTTATTAAGTTTTATTTCACTTCTTCTATGCTCAACATGTTTCGGACATTAATACAGCCATCATCAGGAGCCTGAGACTTTTCTATTGTATCACCACATTGGTTGTGTGTTCTTGTTTCGATGTGTGTTGGAATTTCGGTGTGGCTGGGTTGGGGTGGTATCCGTGTTGCAGGCTTCAGCCTGCCACAATGATACCACGAACGCCTTCAACAACAACCTAAGCCGTCTTATATAACATCGTATATAAAACGGTAGATTTGTGAATTTTATGATGAAAATATTTTCCATAAATATGAATTATGGTTTGAGCGCTCAATACATGTTTTTTAAACTATATCTTGTTCTAATATTTTCCGATTTGTTTTTCACAAAATAGCCTGATAATGGCTTCATTAAAACCCAAACCGAAACATGTAGCTAGGTTGTAAAAAAAAATAATTTCCTTTTTTTACTGAGAAGTTATCTTGTTTTGAATCTTGTATTTGTTTAAATTTCGTTAAAATCATTGAAAATTATGTGGTGAGTGCCGTGACCTGTTGGTGCAAGCAGCTGAATCAGTGTTGTTTTCCTCACTTCAACCTACTTACATCGCTGTGGAGTGTCTATTAAAATCTTTGTGTCTATCCGTCCGTCGCTCCGTCTGTACGCACATAGCAACTTGAGAACCCCTGAACATATGATAAAATTCGAAATTGTATAATCTTACAAAAAAAATTGTTCCATAGTCTCAAATTTGGTTAAAATCGGACAGATAAGATCTACAATTCAAGTGGAGCCCTAGATGCATTTCTGAGCTCATCTCCAGCTTACGTAGCTTAACCTATCATCCTACGCGGGACTCCAAAGACATTTCACACAGTCCAATGGATTATTCACGCAAGACGTAAAAGACAATTTTATTCTATTTCGGCTGCATTGGAAAGTGTTGAAATGCTATTGGTTTAATGTTGCGATCTACTGAAATGCATGTTTGAGGCTTCAGACCCCCCTGTTCTTGCTGTAAATCTTCTTCTTATTCTAAAAACCAAGAAAACAGATGAATCTGTATTTGCTGTTACAGAACTGAGGAAGGTTGTTTAAAATCCTGTCCTTGTCCTGACATCAACGACTGTTACACTCCACGAATTGAAAACACAAGGCAAATGAGCGCATGCTCCGTAACTAATACGCTACGAATACCCGTTCCCAGTGTATTCCACCTTCCTTTTGACACGCCAAATTCTGTCATTCATTCCTTGACGTCATTTCCTTTTCAGTGTGGTCTGCCTACTGTTCAACAGTCCCAATTCACGGCGGTCCAGTGCCTAGCAGAGTGACCGACACGCGCTCCCACCCGCTTCCACATTCCTAGGACACCAAAAACGACTATAAAACGTCAGTCTTTTTCCATTGGAAATATTGTCGTCACTTCTCTTAAATGCTATTTGATTTACCATTGCATACTAATTTTGAAGAACAAATTCTGTTGAAGAATAAAACAACACAAGCTGTGCTTCAGTCTGCCACACGGATACCACCCCGACCCAGCCACACCGAAACACCAACACACATCGAAACAAGAACACACAACCAATGTGTTGATACAATAGAAAAGTCGCAGGCTCCTGATGATGGATGTATTAAAGTCCGAAACACGCTGAGCACAAAATAAATTAAATAAAACTTAAGAAATTGTGACATCAAGTTCGTCTCTTATTCTTCAACTATCACAATGATGCACGATCCAATATACATAAGATTGACAAATTCTGTCTTTAAAATATACGGTAAATACATCCGAACAGGGGCGTAGTTTTAGAAGCCACCAAACGCGTAAAAGTTGCATTACCTTTTCGGCCAATGGGTTTCTTTCGTGTCCACCAATTTTACCCCCTCTGCAAAGTGTATTTAAACTGTTCTGTCATTCGTGTATTTAGAGGCTAGACGAACAGGGCGGATCGTAGTAATGTAAGTGAAACAGTGAACTGGGGAGGCAGAATAGGAACTGTAGTAGAAGCCTGCGGTAAATTGGGAAGTAAAAAAAAAAAAAGTTACATGCGACGTTAAATTCAAGTTTCAAAGAAGGGCTGCCGGTCCCAGTGGCCGCGCGGTCTAAGGCGTAGGACTGCGGCCACTTGCCTGCTGAGTTTCTGGGTTCGAATCCCCCCTGGGTCATGGATGTCTGTCATGAGTGTTGTGTGTTGTCAGGTAGAGGTCTCTGCGACGAGCTGATCACTCGTCGAGAGGAGTTCTACCTACTGTGGTGCGTCCTTGTGTGTGATCTAGAAACCTCGTAAACGAGGAGGCCATGACCCACTGGGGACTGTCGAGCCACAAAGAAAGGTCCCTTCCATAGCATTCTTTTCAATTTATGTACTTGTGTTTGCTTCCTGATGATGATGATGGTGATGATGATTGACTGAAAAGAGCGAAATATGTTGTAAGACAGTAAATAAATTCACTTGCGGTGTTCAGATGTAGTGTTTGTGTGGATTTAAATCGCTACTAATTGACTATCACAACACGATGATGTCACCTAAATACTGGAATATACTGTATTGAGTAGACCTACTAAGTGGAAGTCTAATAAATGAAACAGTATGTTCTTCTGATGTTTGTTGGACCGTGCATCATTGCGATAACTGAAGAATCAAAAAACCAACTAGATGCAACTTGATATTTTATTGTACTTCTTATAGGCTTAACATGTTTCGAGCATTACTATGCCCATCATCAGGAGCTCGTTACTATGATGTTCTTACCACATTAGTCGTTCCGTTCTTGGTTTGCTGTATGTTGGAGGTTAGGTGCGGTTGCAATCCAAGAATGAAACGACCAGTGTGGTAAGAACATCATAGTCACGAGCTCCTGATAATGGGCTTAGTAATGCTCGAAACATGTTAAGCCTATAAGAAGTACAATAAAATATCAAGTTGCATCTAGTTGGTTTTTTGATTCTTCAGTATGATCTTCGTCTACGCGTTCTAATCTGCTGTTTGTTTATTTAATTAATACACCAACAAATATACAGACATGCGCATTTGTTGGTGTGCTAATTAAATAAACTAGAGAATGCACGGTGCAACAATAAAGACTTCTGTTTGTTTGTTTTCGGCTCGACAGCCCCCAGACTGCCAGAGCCTCCTCAGTTACGAGGTTTCTACATCACACACAACGACGCACTAAAGTCGGTAGGACTCCTCTGGACGAGTGACGAGCCCCTCGCCTAATCTGCTGTAGCGAATACAAATAATAACATGAGTGCAGTCATGTATAGTCCATTCAAATAAAAATTCATGTTCTTCATAATCAGCAGTCGATTCATAATTCTCTTCCCTTGGGGTGTGAGTTCTTAACTGAAATTGAGGGATTAACATTTATTGAATGAAGCCACATATTAGGATAGGACAGTAAGGATTCTGAAAATTTCCGGCTTACATCTGTAGCTGAATGTTATCTGGCTGGACACTAGAGTGTGGTTAATTCCCGCTCCGACATAAATTCAGTCGGGCGATGTGTAATATCTGTGGGTCATTCGGAAACAGTCCGGTGTCTGGGCCCGGTAAGTCGCAGTTTGGAAAGATGGAAATGGAATTTGGAAACAGAATGAGATACAGAAGACCTGCTCTGATTACGTCACTAGCTACTATTATTAGGTCCATAAGGGATTTTACGCCCTTTCAAGATGAAGGTAAATGGAGGAAATGATCTTCCTTTATACATGCTGTAATATATGGTAGTATATCAGTGTGGTTGGATACTGACTTATGGTTGCATATCAGTGTGGTTGACTGTCGTGTGGGGTGTCAAGCGGCACAGGGTTAGTGGTTGGATACTGAGGTTGCGGAAAATCCTGTTGTAGTATCCAGGGGCTCGTGACTGCTCACTGGCCACCCATTGCACTCCCCACTTGACCATATGCAGATATTCCTCTCACTGGCCAGCCATTGCACTCCCCACTTGACCATATGTAGATATTCCTCTCACTGGCCACCCATTGCACTCCCCACTTGACCATATGCAGATATTCCTCTCACTGGCCACCCATTGCACTCCCCACTTGACCATATGCAGA
>Ga0123357_10005998_pt1 | contig 14686 bp, 9 predicted proteins | sample TergutEmb28metaG_FD_89873 | JGI IMG/M metagenome (GOLD analysis project Ga0123357, IMG submission 89873) | Embiratermes neotenicus P4 segment gut microbial communities from Petit-Saut dam, French Guiana - Emb289 P4 | ecosystem: Host-associated > Arthropoda: Insects > Digestive system > Gut ...
ACCAAGAACAATACGACCAATGTGGTAATTCAACAGAATAGTCGCAAGCTCCTGATGATGGATATACTAATGTCCGAAACATGTTGAGCACATGAGAAGTGAAATAAAATGGCAAGTGACATCAAGTTGGTCTTTTATTCTTCAACTATCACAATGATGTACGTTCCAATAAACATAAGATAAATATAAGTACGTATGTGTGTTTATGTATGTATGTATGATGTAAGTACGTACGTGCGTGTGTTTGAAGTGTGAATGTTTCTTTGCCAATTAATGTATAATTATTTGTGTACAGATGTATGAACCTATGCATGTGTGAAGATACACGTGCTAATATATACAAATATTCATTGTCCATGGAGTTTTGAAATGTGACCGGAAATAAAACAGGCAGGCCATACTGCGGTACCCGTCTACCTAAGAATATTTTAATAATAATAATAATAATAATAATAATAATAATATCTCCTTTATGTAGGATATATGTACTTATATTCCAGAGACAAACTATGTCTCTAGGGAATACAGTGTTGCAGCTATTCTGTTGTTACTATTCATGGTGCTTATTTCGTTAGTTTCAGTGCTGAATCTATTGTACTTTTTACAATAGTTATTTCCGAAGTTTGTGTGCAGTGCCCATTATCGCTGTTTTCTGTAGTTCCTTGACTTCATGTTTTCCCGGTATGTTGCTCACGTATTTTTTGAGTGACTTTGAAATAGTCCCAGTCGCCCCTATTATTACTGGTTTCACCTTTGTTTTTACATTCCACATGCGCTGTATTTCTATTGTAAGGCCTTTATATGGCACTATGACAGGACTTTATTCGGCTACTCGGGTTTTCTCCTTTCAGTATCTTTCAACCAATGCTCCATGCTCATTTGTTTCTCTAGTATCAATACTACGTAATTTTACCAAATGACACTGACTTAAACAACACTCTGAAAATAATTATTTTTAAATACTCGTGGGCTATTGGTTAGTAAGTGCAGAGCCAAGTAAAAAAAAAATGCATTGTTTTCATAGAGTGGACGTATGTGTTTTTATGAACTTCACAATGCGTACCAACGATTTGGCCTTCAGCGCTAACTTTTTTGTTTTCTGGTGGAAGCACAGTGTTCTCTTTGAGGTATAAACTTATTCCTTATTTAAAATTTAGATTCAATTTAGCATTGAAATTTTGACTACTTAATTTACTGCACTGCAGGTCGGGTTATGAATTTTTAATAAAGATAACTTAAGCTCCTAATTGCATGTTGCGAGTAAACAGTTGTAATTTGCGTTGACTTTGTTGCACCAACATGAAATAAAGATTCCTCGCTGAAAGAACCGAATAATTAGAAGCTAATTAACCCTTTGACGCCTAACGACCACTATAGTGGTCGTACCGCACCGCTAACCTCTAAAATTTGCATTTTATATATTAATTCAATAAATATATGTACTGATAATTTTAAACATGGTTTATACTGTCCGTTTTTTCCTCTTCAAAATTCAGTTTTTTTCATACTTCTAACGTATTTGGTTCCTGTTTTATTCACATTTTATATACAGTGTGTGCTAAAATTAAAAAAAATTCCGGCGCCAAAAGGTCAAAAGAACCAAAACGCCTACTCCGTGACATCTGGCGGTACATGCAAACAGGACCATGTTTTGCAAGAGGGCAGAATAAGTGAGTCGAATTTTAAATCGGATTTTGTGATTGGCACTTTAGAAAAACGTGATACGATTTTGAAGTTTTGCAACAGTGTTTTTGGTAAGCATGCAGTTTGGGATGGTTTGTTTAACATTTATTTTTTTTTGGGGGGGGTGAGTAGCGGGTCTACATCCTTGTTATTAACATTTACATTGTAACGCGGAACCGAAGAACGGTTTATTTTAAGCGGTAGGATGTCGCAGTGTGCCATAAATTATTTTGAATAACTTCAAATTTATGTTCACACAAACCTTCAGTGATGTAGCAGGTTTAAAAACTTCTGCGTATGTCCCTCCCCTTTCTGTCAAATCTATAAATCAGCACGGTAGTGTATTGGTTTCGAATCTGTAGAATTACATTATTATTACCTTTTATAACAATTGGAAGTACATATTATACTGCTAATTGGAGAACAAGCTGTGATTAATATCTCTGAGTGGTGAAACATCACCAAACAACTTGGCAGAATGTCAGAGCTACAATTAATGTATTCCTACATATCAACCTTTCAGCACGATGTTTACAATAGCTGGATGCACAGGCGTAAGAATATTGTTAATACGTTTTAACAAGTGGCATAGAATAGTGATTAATTTAGGATCGTTGCAGAGGAACGTATCGGTGGTGGGTTTGTACTGTTATGTTCTTAGCAAATGACCAACTTAATACACAAATTCTTCTTTTATAATAGGTTTATTATATTCCTCTACATGTTTCGAGCACTTTGTGCTCATCATCAGGGGGTCAAATTGTATTATACAGCATCTGGTACCGTCACAATCTGTAGGTGACTGTCCGGTGCGCAGTTAGAGAGAGAGTCCTCTCTTAACCTGCGCACCGGACGGCCACCTACAGAGTGTAATGATATCAGATGCTGTATAATACAATTTTGACCTCCTGATGATGAGCACAAAGTGCTCGAAACATGTAAAGGAATATAATAAACTTATTATAGAACAAGAATTTGTACATTGAGTTGGTCAATTGCTAAAATTATACTGAGATGCAAAAACATCAAAATTATACAGTTCTGTGTTTACTTTCGATTCTGTGGGGACACACGTGGTCAATGTGACTCTTTGGCTACATTTCTATTTGTGAATTTGTCTCTTAACAGTAGGAGTGGGTGGCTGAAGCCAGGTTTGTGCCTAGTGTTGACGGGAAAGGAAAAGTTGCTGGTAACTTGAATCGAATCTAAGCATTTCATCAAGCAAAGTCACTATGCAATATTTTGTAACATGTAACAGAAACCGACCTGTACAAACAGTACATTTTATGATTACAAAAATCGTATATATTTTGGAAGATAATTAGGAAAATTACAAGTTACGCACAATTAACTTTTTACGTCTAACCAGTGTCACCGTGAGAATTAAGTGCATGTTGATAGAGGAAATAATGAGTGTAATTAGTTTATACCTTACATTGGTTACACACTGTAGGGTCCATGAATAGTAGAAGAAGACCTTACATAAACCTGACGTATTAAAGGTTTTGTAACTTTATTTTTCGTTATATTGGCCTTTGATGTGTCAGCTACTGTAAACGAGGGTAAAATTACTTCAGAATACAAGAGTAGAAGAGAACTGAAATGTGTTAAAACAATGGATAAGTCCACTTAGCCTCACCGGTTTGGTAAAGTTGACAACGGACGTTACTTTTCTCGTCTTGTAAGTGCTGAAAACGATCGCTTATGTCTGATAGACTCACTTACATTAATTACAGCTGCGAGAGTGAGGGGAAAAATAATCGTGTTAATTTAGAGAGCATAATGATTCTCATTTTCATAAAATCGATAATAATGGTTTTTGCGGGGTATGTAGCGTGTATGGGTGAGAGAAGTGGCGTATATCAGAGTTTTGGTGGGGAAACCTGAAGGAAAGAGACAACTTTGGAGACCCAGGCATAGATGGGAGAATAATATTAAGATGAATCATCTGGAAGTGGCATTTGGTGTTATTGTCTGGATCGAGCTGGCTCAGGATAGGGACAGGTGGAGGGCACTTGTGATTGCGGTAATGAACCTTCGTGTTCCATAAAATGCGGGGAAATTCTTGACTAGCTGAAAACCTGTTGGCTTCTCAAGAAGGACTCTGCTACATGGAGTAAATAAGTAAGTAATTGAGTAATTATGGAGTAAGTAACATTACTCACTTTACACAAGAATTTTTTTCCATTCCGCGATTTTTAATAAACTCAAAATAGAGCAGTCCTCCTTGCTACAATCCACGCGTCGAGTTGAACACGTGGGATGGAATACGATAAAGAATTCAGAAAACGTACAAAGTTATTCAGTGGCAATAAAGAGCATTAATTGGTTCCGCATCAGCCGCAGGATCCATATTCACAGACTATTTGTACGTCATTATAAGCCTATTATTTTCACTTTCACAATCTGTGTGTAATTTTTTGTGTTTGTTGTGCCGTAAAACCACAACCGAAAAAAAAAATCGTTAAATCTCTAACATGTTTACATTGCTGGATGCGTTTATGCCACAGATGTACATAATCGGAATTGAACATCTCTTTGTAATTGTAAACGACCATACCAAATTCACAGATGTGTTTACACGAATCATGTTGCAGTATCCATCACAGTGATCTATAATCACATGTTGCATGGAAAAAGTACAGTTTTTCTGTTCAGAGAACGTCGACAAATTGACAAATGTTTTTGTTTGTTAAAATTAGATTATACGATCTCCCTATCACTGAATTGGGACACGGGTGAAAAGAAATATGGCTAAGGCGCGTTTATTTATTTTTTTTTCGTAAAAGGGAGTGCATTAATTCTTATTTACGCCAGAATATTATTTTCTCCGAAGAGAATTCGTGTTAATTTGCTGTAAAATTTACACGTTTCTCTTGGGAAGGGATTTTAAGATATGCGGGGGAGAGTCAAAAGTGCGATAACAATTCGAAACACAGCTCGATTGTCTGTAAGTTGACAACAGTGATACTGATGGTTTGAAGAGTGGCCGACAGGTGGCAGTACGATGCAGGAATGCAACACGACGGCATAGTAGTAGTGTAAAGATGGCCGCCCAGCTTGCAACAACAACCAAAGAAGAACAGCGTTCTGTCATCCGTTTTTTAAGTATTGAAGGGGTGAAACCCATCGAAATTCATCGACGAATGAAAGTTCAGTATGGTGATGTATGTCTGTCACTACAGCAAGTGTACGAGTGGACTAGGAAGTTCATGAACGGCAGTAGTTGTGTAACAGACTCTTCTCGACCTGGTCAGGCACACCCAGTAGTGACACGAGAGGCCATTGCAACAGTTGAAGACATCGTGAAGGAAAAATATTATATTATGTTATATTATATTATATTATATTATATTATATTATATTATATTATTATATTATATTATATTATATTATATTATATTACATTTATGGTTTTCATTTCACTCACCCTCGTATCAATTGCTTTCTCCGTTTTCAACATAAAGAATTATATTATAATTTTGAATACTATTCATATTGTACGAGGCTTGTAATCAGAAATTTTAGTAAGTTTCATGTTTTCCATCCCGAAGTGTTATATAAATACAACGTGTAAGTCAATAACACAACACTATATTTTATATACAATAAAATAGTATATTGTCAGGGCGACATGTTTCGACATTTATTAGGTCATCATCCTATGTTTTATTAATTAATTTGTTTACCTTATCCGCGCACATATCTATATCTTTGATACTTAAGTGGTTTGTTACGTCAGTCCGATATCCTGTCTGTGCTCTTAGCATTATGCGCCTCTCGACATGTTAGAATAATAGCTGCAGTCAAAACGTATGATCATTACATTCAGGTTTCCTTGTTACTTAAATAAAACCAAAGTACATCAGAGGCGTGGGTTTGGGGCTGCTTGCTTGCTGGGATTGTGGCTTCGAATCCCTTCGGGGGGCGTGGATGTTTGTCTCCTGTGCGTGTTGTGTGTTGCCACGTAAAGGTCTCTGCGTCGGGCTGATTACTCGTCCAGAGTATTCCTACCGAGTGTGATGTGTCTAACTGGTGTGATCATGAATCCTAGATAATAAGGAGGAATTTGTCCACTAGGGGTTGTTGCGTCATGGCAAAAGAAAAAGGACATATAATTACATACACAATATATCCTCTAAAACGTCAACCAATCTGCAGTTCCTTAATCCCTGGCTTATTCTGAGTGAAAATATTCAGTTAGCAGGGGTCAAAATCTCAACCCCCGCTTTTAATTAAGACAGCGAAAGTTTTATTTAATGACTGTTAATTTCTATGATTGTACTTTATGTTGTCGGTGAGGGGTTAATAATTACGGAGCATTGGTACTCTTAGGTTTGCAGAGGAATACCGGAAAAAATCGGAGAGAATCTTGTCTAATTATCACTTTGTCCACCTGCAAAGCCATGTGAAATGGCATGGGATCAGTTCCGCTATCTTTTGAAAGGCTAGCGAATAAACGCCTATGCCAAATACGCATATTGTTAGCGAGGATAAATTCATAATTCACGCACAAAGATTACGTTGATATTTCCTTTCGTTTACGGTTTGTAGGGCGGGAATTCCGGTGGAGCAGTCGAAGGATGAAAACCTCTTTTACCCAACTGCCACCACCCAATCTGAGCCTTCGGTATTCAGCAGAATACAACAATAGTCCCAAGACATGGGGCAATTTAGCACTATTACCTGGTAATGAGGCGTTAGAAAATGCGGTAATTACCAAAAGGATGTACTGCAAAGTGTTCAACGTAATCCGAGAGTGAGTTTTCACCGAGTTGCCTTACCAATGCACACACTTCGAACGCAGGTCTGGAAAACTGTACATCAAAAATGTATTTACCGGTACCTCTGTTCGCGTGTGCAAGCTGTTTGGAAAGAGGATTACGCTCCACGGGTAGAGTTCTGGCGTTGGATTTAGCAGCAGCTTCGGCTTTTGAAACACGTGTTTTGATGACGCCCAAAAACGGGAGACAGGATAACGAATTGTCGCATCGTACACATGTGTTCCTTGAACAGTCCTCACCAGTCCTTTGAATGCGACTTTCATCTTCTTTTTTTTCCGTAAAAGCTTACCGCGGTCTTATCCACTACCATCTGTGTAAGTCGTTCTTTGAGGAAGTTCAAGAGAAAACTACCACCTGCCTTTGCGTCAGCGCTATCTGCAACGTCTGACGAAAGAAGTTCCTCTCTAGGCGAGATTATGAGATGTAGATCTATCTGAAATACGACAGCTTATCGAATCATTTCGGTAGACAAGTCGCAGAATACTTGGGGTAAAGTTGTGGAACTTACTGGATTGGCCGTGAAGATCTCCGTACCTCAGTCATCCCATGCGCCAAACCTGACATTCGTGGGTTTCTGCTTGTATGGGTATATGAACGAGTCGATGTTGTCGTAGATTTTTCAGATTCGAAATGATAATTTACGGCACATCATGAGAGATATTTCTTCCTTGAAAATCAACTATGAGATCGTAAGGAGAGCGACGTGCGTTATTTTACAACACTGTATCTTGTGCTGGAAGTCGACAAGAATGGCAAGCTACTTAAATACTCGAATTAGACCACAACGTACTATAACGTACCCACGTAACTACACAAATTTTAGCAACTGACCAACTTGATACACAAATTCTTCTTTTATAATAAGTTTATTATATTCCTGTACATGTTTCGAGCACTATTGTGCTCATCATCAGGAGTTAAAAATTGTATTATACAGCATCTGGTATCATCACACTCTGTAGGTGGGATGATACCAGATGGTGTATAATACAATTTTGACCTCCTGATGAGGAGCACAATAGTGCTCGAAACATGTAGAGGAATATAATAAACTTACTATATAAGAAGAATTTGTTCATTAAGTTGGTCAATTGCTAAGATTATAGTGAGATGCACGGTCAGCAGAACATCAAAATACAAACGTTTTGTCGTTCTGAACAATCTTAATGTCACGTATTTGTCTCCAAGTGATCCAAGAAACCATCAAATAAATAAACGCAGATATTTTATGAGACATTCTCCAGAATTGTCGAACACAGGCGAATAGATAATTTCCCCTTGTGGGAGTGCTTTATTGATTTAAATCTGCATTATTTTGAAGAATGAACAATTGAGTGTCAGATAATTTATTTAGACATTGCAGTAACTAGAAACGAATTTTAGGTAATTGTTTTCCATTACATAAAATTTATAGTTCTAAATAAGGATTTATTCTCTTTGCAGTCCCTATGAAATTGGTTTTGAAACCTGGACCTCGGAGAGTTAAAAATTAAAATATTTATATGTATTCTACGCGATCATCCTTTGTAACTTTGTTGTCCCGACGTGCTCAGTCTGATAGGAGAACCTCTTACCGGAAGACGGGTGTGTTGCACCGAATCACATATAGTCTTATTTTCTTTTTAGTTATGTTTTATTATTCATTTTATTGTTGATATAATAAATGGAGTGCTATATCAAGTAAAACAACTAGATCACTTCTAGGAAACTGACACAGTCACTTCTCTGTACTCCCACCTACACCACACTCGTACGCGACTGACTTCCTTACTGGACTGCTAGCGTCCGTTATCAGCTCCTAACCGTTTCGGCGTTTAAATCTCTCCCCTCCTACCTATCACCAACGGTTCTGAACATACATTGACAGATTAAACCCAAAACGTAGGCTATGAACCGTCCGTAATTTCAGTCAGGAAACCTAAAAAACAAATATATCAAAATTGTTCGTCTACGGTCTTTAAAGTGACAATAAATCTTCTTAAAAATTTTTGAACTACTTAAAACCTTCGCGTTAAATTTAAAAGATTTTATGTTTTAAGATATTAAAATACATATTTCCGTTAGTCTGTTCCCTTACGGTAAACAGTATAACTCTACAATATATTGCTAGGAGTGGTAATTCCTTACCGACCATTCGGGACAACATTTGATCGCACAGAAGACAGAATTCTCATCTGCCTCGCTGAGGAAGCTAGAAATCATGTATGATGCACAAATGTCCATTGTCCTGAGCAAGCTCACTGGCTTAGTTTATGCATCTTGGTTCTACACAATATGTTCAGACATCAGTGCTGAGTGCCTGGACAGTAGTCACTGTTTCAGGAACAGAAGATATTTCTCCAAAGCTACGTCATAGAGCAACATAACAGCTCTCCTGCAGCTTCACCAACACTCGGCCAATGTCCTGGAAGGTTCAAGTATCTTGTTACAAGTTTCCCTATGCTTATCCAGTTTTTAAGCTAATATGTGGGCTTTCAGTTAAGTTGCATATTATAAAACCAACAATTTGCACGCCCGAAATATAAATAAATAAATATATATAATGATTCAGTATTTTCTGCAACATGTTTCGGCTGACGACCGCCATTTTTGGTCAGTAACGTCAATATTTAAAACCTGATAAAGTATGATACATCTTGATGTATGGTTGACCGTGCATCATAGTTCAATGTGGATAAAGAGACCAACTAGATGTCACTTTTAGTATTATGTTTATTTCTCCTTTATAGGTTGCTCAACATGTTTCGGGCCACTTTGTGCCCATCTTCAAGAGCTGACGACTTCGACGTATTTATCAGATGTGTTGCAGCTGTAACAATGGGTAGTGTTATTTTCATATATGTCTAATATGACATATATGAAAATAAAACTACCCATTGTTACAGCTGCAACACATCTGATAAATACCTCGAAGTCGTCAGCTCCTGAAGATGGGCACAAAGTGGCCCGAAACATGTTGAGCAACCTATAAAGGAGAAATAAACATAATACTAAAAGTTACATCTAGTTGGTCTCTTTATCCACATATGATACATCTGTAGTGTTAAAACACTATGTATCATAGTACTGTTGCAGCCTGTTGAGGATGTAAAGTACATAGGGTTATTTTATGTACTGATAAAATTAAGTTTAACTTGTGGAATAAGAAACCAACTAGATGTCACTTAGTATTATATTTGTTTCTCCTTTATAAGTTGCTCAACATGTTTCTGGCCACCTTGTGCCCATCTTCAGGAGCTGACGACTTAGTGGTATTTTTTCACGTGTGGTGTAGTGCCGTGGCTGTGTAGGCAGTCACGGCACTACACCATACGTGAAAAAATACCACTAAGTCGTCAGCTTCTGAAAATGGGCACAAGGTGGCCCGAAACATGTTGAGGAACTTATAAAGAGCAACTTATAAAGGAGAAATAAATATAATACTAAGTGACATCCAGTTGGTTTCTTATTCCACATTGAACTACGATGCACGGTCAACCACAAATCAAATTTAAGTTTAACCCTTTAAACGCCCAGTTGAATCCCGTCTGATCTTTGCTAGCATTATTCGGAGCTCACCATATTCTTCACGTTAGCAGGTAAAGGGTTAAAATAAGTTTTATGACGCATTACGAAATTATTAGACAAGAGTCATGCAATCATTCCATATGTAGGCCTACATGCAATGATGAGACATTCGTATGGTGCACACAGCTGTGTTATTTGAAATGGAAATACATCTACGAAAACCCCAGTTAAATAGCTGTTATATTTAGTCAGGTAATGTTTGTTATTCGCAAGACTTTGATAATAGAACAGTAATATTATCGCAGTAATTATGATCAAGAATTATTACTTGATTCTCTTACTAATGCTAATGATATTATGTGACTATCTTAACTGCTAGGAGATCCCAAAGGCCGCGCGATCTAAGGATTGTGTCTGCGTCCGCTAGCTTGCTGGGATTGTGGGTTCGAATCCCGCCGGGGGAATGGTTATCTCTCTGTTGTGAGTGCTGTGTGTTGTCAAGCAGAGATCTCTGCGTCGGGCTGATCACTCGTCGACATGAGTCCTACCGAAGATGTGTCTGAGTGCGATCTTGAAGACTTAACAATGAACAGGATCGAGCCTAATAGGGGCTGTTGCGCCATACAAAGATCATAACTGCTGTGTAACTGGGTTTTTTGTGGGTTTATTTAATTATAATTTTGAAATTTCCAGGAGCTGAAATCTGTGATATCAGTTCGTAACAAATTCGTAAAATAACAGACTTGTGTCTCGAAGATTTTCTCTTGTACGAGAATTACACTTGATAGGGTTGTGGGACAAAAAGCAGCTTGCAAGGTTTTAGATGCCCTGCAGTTAAAAAATAAAACGGGAAATATATTAAGAGAGGAGACGGTAAGATTGGCACAAGAACTGGAGGGGATCAGAAACCTATAGAACAGCGTGTTATTGAATTTGGAATCGCTTTAGTAAGAAAGAGATATTTTCTAACTCTACCATTTTCTCGTACGGTACAGATGTATCCACGGGGGTGAACTGAAGCATAAATGCTGCCGCAGCTCCACAATAAGCAATAGCTGAGCTGGAAATATTGCGCGCAACGAAAACGATGCTCTTACATTTTTAATGCGCTAAGAAATATTCGGAACTGGTTATGTCGATATTTGCGTGAGTGCCTGATACCCGACTACGACCACACGACCAGTCTGTACGACACATTTTACAGTATAGCAGTCATTTGTTAATATTTAATTCCCTCTCAATTATGATAAAGGTTGAAATTCCATTTGATGTCTGTTGTAATGATGTGTAATGTGTACTTGATTTGCAGTAAACAGGCATTAAAATCTTCTATAAACAAGTGTCGCGTTCTTTTTGTATATTGTCTAGATTAACTTGTTACAAGTTATGATTACTTACTTACTTACTTACTCCATGGTGCAGAGTCTTGCTTGAGAAGCTAACTGGTTTGCAGCTAGTCAAGAAATTCCCCGCATTTCACGGAACCCGAAGGTTCATTACTGCATTCACAAGCGTCCGCCAACTGTCTCTATCCTGGGCCAACCCAATCGAATCCATATTCCTACATCCCACCTCCTGCAGATCCATCCTAATATTATCCACCTATCTACGCCTAGGTCTCCCCAGTGGTCTCTTTCCCCTCGGTTTCCCCACCAAGACCCTCTACACCCCCTCTCCTCACCCATACGCGCTACATGCCCAGCCCATCTCATTCTTCTCGATTTTATTAACCGCACAAAATTGGGTGAGGAATACAAGTCATTCAGCTCCTCGTTATGCAATCTCCTCCATTCCCCCGTTACCACGTCCCTCCTAGGTCCAAATATTCTCCTCAACACCATGTTCTCAAACACCCTCAGCTTATTTTCCTCCCGCCGTGTCAACGACCAAGTTTCACACCCATACAAAACCACCGGCAAAATAATAGTTCTATATATCTTAATCATTAAATTTTTGGATAGCAACCTAGAAGAAAAAAGATTCTGCACCGAATGATAAAAAGCGTTTCCTGTCTTCAATCTGCTCTTAATTTCTTACACAATAGAATTTTGATTTGTTAAAGTTGTTCCCAAATATTTAAACTCTTCCACCCTCTCGAAGGTACTATTATTTATCTTCAAACTGTGATTTCGTCCTGCATTCTGATCTCGAGACATGACCATGTGCTTAGTTTTATCAGCACTTATTTCCAGTCCAATCACCCTAGTTATGGTTACAAATTTAAATACACAATTCTTACCTTCAAAAATAGATTATAATCCGAAGGGAAGTTTCTTTGTTTTATCTAATTCAAATAAAAGACGTTTTGTATTGCAATATGTTGTTAGAGTTACCTGATGAATATAATAAACGCCCGTTTGTTCTTGATGTTAATATTGCAAGCAGCGCTTAAGAAGTCACATGCTAGAGAGAGCCACTTGAATAATTCAGGGTCGGTTACATCAAAATTACACACACACACACACACACACACACACACACACACACACACACACACACACACAGAGGTTGTTCTTCAACCTCATTAATTGTCACTGTCACTAATCCGACGAACAGCTTGTGCACGTGCTCAGTTCAACCGATGTAGCTCGACAACTGATGCTCATAGCGAAACGGGACAAACGGCAGTTTGTTGTCAAAACCTGACGCTGCGGGCGCTCAGAAGCCGCAGCGCGATCTCTATGCTGGTTGGCGCGCTGTTTAAAAAGTTCTGTCTCTTTTTGAACACGCCTCATACATCTGTCGTTTCCATTACACAAAGTGAATACCGATGCTTAGTGTGTTACAGTATTCAGGATAACTTCTAAAAGTTTTCTTTTTTGTGTACAAAATAAATAATGCACTAGATCTTATGTTTGTTGGACCGTGCATCATTGTGATAGTTGAAGAATGAAAGACCAACTTGATGTCACTTGCTATTTTATTTCACTTCTTATGTGCTCAACATGTTTCGGACATTAATATATCCATCATCAAGAGCTTGCGACTATTCTGTTAAATTACAACATTGGTCGTATTGTTCTTGGTTCGATGTGTGTTGGAGTTTCAGTGTGGTTGGGTTGGAGTTGTATCCGTGTTGCAGGCTGAAACCTGCAATTCTGTTGAATTACCAATGTGGTAATTCAACAGAATAGTTGCAAGCTCTTGATGATGGATATATCAATGTCCAAAACATGCTGAGCACATAAGAAGTGAAATAAAATAGCAAGTGACATCAAGTTGGTCTTTTATTCTTCAACAGTGCACTAGATATTCTTATTAAAACTGTTCAGATTAGGTACTCAGGATGATTTGCCCTGAGGATGAAAATACTACAACTATTCAAAAAGCCGGGATTTGCTAATAGACACAACGTAATATCCTGGAACACTTAGATACTTGTAAACACACAAGAGAGAGAATCTCTCACATAGTCCATTCTTTCCATCGCAATCATTCCCCACGTTTATTTGAAATAACGAGGCTTCTACACGTAGGCCGTCAGAAGGTTAGTCGCCAGCCTCTCACGTTGGAGGGCTGGGTTGAATCGAGGCAAATTCAAGTGAGATTTTGGGGATTTTGGCTTTCTCCTGTCACTACCATTCCAGCATTGCCCTTCCCCAGTCCTTCATCTACCGCTCAATACTGTATAATATTATAAAGTAACATTGTCTTGTATAATACGCTTAAAGACGGCTTTCGATGGGGGCTGATGAAGAAAGCATCGACATTTCGGCTGGTAGTGAATAATGAACTGGGGGTGATTTGGAAGAAGGCGGTGTAGCTTAATTTAAGGTATTGTTACGGGGTTTCTCCAGAGGGACGGAGGAGCGTGTTGACGAATTTTAATCAGAAGAGCTGGTTTGCGGACCGAAACTTGAATTCGGGACGTTCAGAATACAAAATAGTACTACTACTACTAGTAACAATTGTACAGCGAGAGTGTCTGCATTACCGTCAGCCATATAAATGCTGATGCGAAACGCACATCGATTGAAAGCGTGTTTATTCATCACTGTGTTCTCTTTTTGTGAGTTATTATACTTGTAAAACTCTAACTGAAATATTATTTGGTCAATATCCTTTTACGGAACAGTTTGATCCTTGGGTCATATTTCCTGGTTCAGGAAAGATTGGTTACTTTCACTTATAATGAAGCGAAGAGTGAGTCAAACAGAGCTTGTGAATATATTATTTTATCTACAGGGTGTAGCTTAGAATTAACTACACGTTTCGGCTTTCCTTTTTAGGCCATCATCATGTCGTATGTCTTATTCAAGGAGAATATACAATATGTACGAGATCTCGTTGAACACTAAAGACTTAATATCACATATTGTATAGTTTCCTTGAATAAGACATACAACATGATTATGGCCTAAAAGAAGTCCGAAACATGTAGTCACTTCTAAGCTACACCTTGTGAATAAAATACAGGGTGAGCATAAAGTCTTTCCCTGATTACAAACATTTATTACAAGAAAACTACTGTACGTGGAAAATAAATATATTTTTTTTTTCAAAATGTAATTCTTGAATTTTTTTTTTTACAACACATCAGTACACTTCAACATGTGCTCATTTTGTTGCACGGAGAACGTCTAATCGAAAATCAGTTTCTCTCCACGTGTTCTCCAACATGTCTTCAGTTATTGTAGCAAAAGCGTCTGTTATTCTTGCCTTCAAATTTGTAATATCTGGAACTGGTGTCGAAAACACTTTGTCCTTAACAT
>Ga0123357_10006000_pt1 | contig 14684 bp, 11 predicted proteins | sample TergutEmb28metaG_FD_89873 | JGI IMG/M metagenome (GOLD analysis project Ga0123357, IMG submission 89873) | Embiratermes neotenicus P4 segment gut microbial communities from Petit-Saut dam, French Guiana - Emb289 P4 | ecosystem: Host-associated > Arthropoda: Insects > Digestive system > Gut ...
AACCTGTAGATGATGGAGAAATTGTAGCAACAATTAATAGTGTAGTTCCACACCTTGAAACAAGCAGCACTGGGATGGATGTATACCACCTGGAAGTTGAAATTGTGAATCAGAAACATGTGGGAAGCACAGTTATTAATGAAAAGCCGCCTGTGCAAGAGCCTACAGATAAAGTGACTGTGGAACCAATAGATGTAGCTACAGCATTCTTAGATGTGAGAGACAACTTGGCATCACCACCAATACTCATAGCAGAAATAAGCATGCCACAGACACCAGAGACCAGAAATAATTGTGTAAGTCCTCATCTTGATGTGCATGTGTTAGTGGTAGTCATAGAAGAAAATGAAAGTGCATGATTTTCACTTTATGTTGGTGCCAGTATTATGAGTTCTGAATTTTCATTTGTAGAGGAGAAAAGTACAGTAATTGTGAATAACAAACGAATGTGGCAGAAGTTATTTTGTCTGAAAGAATCATTCTTGCAAACAAAATGACACCACAAACCTAACATGTCATCACTTTGTCCTACCTCGGTTACCGGAATGAACATACAAGGCAGTGGAATCGCACAGTGTTTCTTCCATTCCAGTCATAAAATTAGAAACCAGTGAACAATTTCCCATGCCCTTTCCTTAGAAAATGCTTTGTCTGTAAATGTGGCTTGCATGCAAAATGAGGATTCTGTTCCTTCTCAGGAAAATACTTCGGTGAAAGATAGAAGGAAAACTGTGGTGGAGGTGTGTGAGAAGGTCATTTTTGATGGACATGGTAAAATTGGAGCTGTGAAGTCCCCTCCTGCCACTCCCTACATTGAGGTGCCCAGCACCAGGGTTGTACCCCTCCAGGTTAGTCATGTGCATACAAAACCATACTGTCTACTTTTTGTGTCTAATGTAAAATGCGTGTTTCCTTTGTGGTGGGTTATTTTCTTGTTAGCTGCTAATAAGTCCTTTAACACACGCAAACAGCTCTGGCAAGGTGCAGGTTCCATACATGTTCACCCTGGCCATGTGAGTGCTTCTAGGTGACAGAAAACTTTGATGGAGGCAGTAACAACTTCAAGTACAACTTTTTTTTTTTCTGTAATGGTCCACTATTTCCTTCGTAAGCATATTCAGTATATTCTGGTAGCAATTACACAGTGACTGTGTGCCATAAATATGCTTTTAAGTTCATTTTGCCCATGTTACTTTACTCTGGTCCTGGATATTATCACTTGGTTTTTTTTAATTGGGGGGGGGGGCTCTAGAAGGAATCAGATTTTTTCCTTTACTCGGTAATTGTGTAATTCAAGAAGAAAAGTTTATAAATGACAGAGTCACTGTGTAAAACAGAAATCACATATTTGCAGTTATAAGAGTAGGAAGTTTAGAACACTTCAACTTAATATCTACTGAGACACCATAAGATATTCAAAACAGAATTTACTTTAGTCTTCTTCTTCTTCTTCTTCTCCTCCCCCTCCCCCTCCCCCTCTTCCTCCTCTTCCTCTTCTTCCTCTTCTTCATCCTCTGCTTCTTCTTCCTCTTCTTCCTTCTCTTTCTCCTCCTCCTCTTCCTCTTTTTCAATTGGCACTACAACCCTTGGTGGGTTTTGGCCTGCTTTATGATTTCGTTCCACAGTCCTCTGTCTTTACACTTCTCTCTCCAGTTTCTCACTTCCCTCATCTTTAAATCTTCTTCTACTTGTTCGAGCCATCTCGGCCTTGATCTTCCTACTGGTCTTGATGAACATGGTTCCCATTCAGTTAGTTTTTTAACAGTTCTTTTTGTGTCCATTCTGATTACATGTGCTACCCAGTGTAATCTTTGTGATTTTATAAATCTTACAATAGTTTTTTTCTCAATTAGAATTTCTAATTCTTTATTTGTTTTTATTCTCCATGTTCCATCATCATCTTGTGTTGGTCCGAATATTTTTCTAAGAACCCTTCTCTCAAATATCAGTAGGTGATTTTGTTTTGTGACTGTCATAGCCCATGTTTCACAACCGTATGTTACAATAAGTCGTATAATAGATTTATATATCTGCAGTTTACTGGCAGCATTGAGATCTGTGTTTTTCAGAAGTTTTTTTGTTTGCAAACAGACTTCTATTTCCCGCCTGTATTGTTAGTCTAATTTCTTCTTTTATTAAATTTTTGCTATTTATTTGTGATCCCAAATATATGAACTGGTTTACTGCTTCATAAGATTTTCCTGCCACTTCAATGTCTTGTTTTATTATATTTGTTTTCCTGGTTACCTGCATGTTTATTATAAGACCTAGTTTTTCTGCTTTTTTTTATAGTGTTATAAAAGTTTCCTTTAGTGCTTTTTGCGTTCTTGCTATTATGACGACATCATCTGCATATGCATATAGTTATTAGTTCTTGTACTAATGTTTCCTCTTAAGTCTGTTTTTAGTAATGCTGCTTCCGACACCAGATTAAATAAAATTGTCGATAGGGCATCTCCCTGTCTTAATCCATTGTTAATATTAAAAACGTCTGTTCTTCCCTAGCTTCCTTCAACTACTGCTCTTGAATTTGTCAATGTCGTCTTCACTAATCATATTAGTTTTATTGGAATTTTCAGCATTTTGAGGTTTTCGTACATCTTCGGTCTATTGACTGTATCAAAGGCCTCCTTGAAGCCAGTAAATATATTGTGTAGCTCTATGCCAAACTCATAGCACTTTTCCAATATTTGTCTGACTACATGTATTTGATCTATTGTTGATCTGCCGGGTCGGAATCCCGCTTGGTATTCACCTAAGGTCAGCTCTGAATATTTTTTTCTAACCTATTAGAGATTAAACATGTAAAAATTTTATATGTGATATTCAACAAGGTGATTCCTCGGTAATTACTACATTCTCTACGATCTCCCTTCTTAAAAATAGGGCAAATAATTCCTATTTCCCATTCCTCTGGCATTCTTTCTTGGTCCCATATTTGCAGCAGGAGATCAAATATTCTTTGTAGTAGTTCTGGTCCGCCATTCTTTACTAATTCCACAGTTATATTATCTATGCCCGGAGCCTTCCCATTTTTCATTTTACTAATAACCTCAATCATTTCCTCATAAGTTTACTTATCAATATCTTCTAATTCTTCTATATTTTCATTTTCCTTTTCATTTTTCCCTTGTGTCTAATTCGTTTTCTAACAGGAACCAAAAATACTGTTGCCATCTTAGCAATATATCTTTCGCCTCAGTTAATATTTTCCCTTTATCACCTTTGTAAATTATATTCTGTTGTTGATATTCTTGACTCATTTCTTTAGCTTCTTTATAAAACTTTCTTACATTTTTCTTTATATTTGCACCCTTTATTTCCTCTATTTTCTTATTCCACATTTCTGTCTTCTTTCTTGTACATAATTTTGTTGCAACTCTCTTTGTTATTCATATTCTTCCCTATTTTTCTGTGTCTCCTTATTCAAACATTTCTTTCGAGCATCATTCTTTTCCTTCATTGCAATCTGACATTATTTGTCGTACCAATCTTGTTGTCTTTCTTTCCTCTGTTCTCCTATTTTTTCATTAGCTAATTCTAAGATGACATTTTTTATATTTATCCATTTTTCATTCACATCTTGCTTCCTTTCTATTTGCCTTAGCTTTCCAGTAATGTGTTCTTGGTATTCGTTTTTCTTATGTTTATTTTCCAACTTACATATATCCCACCTAAGTTTGTACTTCGTTTTCTTTTGGTATGTACGGGATATTTCATGTCTAATCATGGTTCTGATGAGGGAATGATCACTGTCGCAATTTGCTCCCCTCATAGTTTTCACATCTTCTACAGTTGTTGCTCTTCTTCTATTAATGAGGACATGATCAATTTGATTTACTGTGCTTCCTGCTGGGTCATTCCGGCTGCCTTTATGAATATGTTTGTGCTCAAAATATGTGCTACTGATTATTAATTCATTAGCTTCTGCAAACTGGCATAGGATAAGTCCATTTTCACTTGTTTCATCATGAATTGTATGTTGTTCTGCAACTAATTGATTGGCTGGCTCTTTTCTTATTTTTGCGTTAATATCTCCCATTATTAACAGTGCATCATGCTTTGGTATCTGATCACAGCATCTGTTCAGGTCCTCATAGAACTGCTCTTTCTGTTCTTCATTTACACTTTCTGTTGGGGCATATATATTAACTATCGTGGTGTTATAGAATTTCCCTTTTATTCTTACCTTATACATTCTTGAGTTAATAGGTTCAAAGTCTATGACGCTGTTTTCCAGTGATCTCTTGATTATAAATCCAACACCTTGTTCACCTTGTTTCTCTGCTCCACTGTATAGTAGAGTGTATCTTGGTTTCCTGATTCTTCCATAACCTTTCTATCTTGTCTGTTGAAGTGCAGTAATGTCTAAATCATATTTCAATAATTCATCTGCAATCTCTGCCATTTTTCCTGCTTGTAACATCGTTCTCACATTCCAGCTTCCTACTTTCATTCTCATATCATAATCCTTTCCATGCTTTGTTCATCCTTTTTTACACCTACTGGAATTATTCTCTTGAGAATTTACTTTACTAGACAGTTTGAATTGCTCCTGAGCAAGTGTTCTGTGTAATTGTTCATGCAGATTTCCTGAACAGAGGCATGCCTTCCTACTTCTTCATCCTCTGCGCATTTCTCCAGAGACATGTATATTTATATTTATTTAAGGTTGTGTGTTTGGTTCAAAGGTATGATCTGAAGCATTAAAGCAGACTAATTGTATGAATTTTACACTACAAACTGATTATAGGTTATACCTTGTGGAGATTATATTTTGTGAAGAAGATATTATTTTCTTGTTTTTAAACTTTCGCCGTGTTCTAAATGTAATTTGTTCCTTTTTGGGTAATTCCCCGGCGTCTGAGTTCTAATTGCCGATGTTTCGGAACTCACTATCGGTTCCATCTTCATAGGCACCTGCCGATGTTTCGGAACTCACTATCGGTTCCATCTTCATAGGCACCTGCCTATGAAGATGGAACCGATAGTGAGTTCCGAAACATCGGCAATTAGAATTCAGACGCCGGGGAATTACCCAAAAAAGAACAAATTACAAGATATTATTTATTTATCACATAATGTTGGTATTTAGATATTATGGTATATTTAGATGTTACAGTATATTTCAGTTCAGGTCAGAAAGATAAATGTTACAGCTGTCTGTTTTCCTGTCACGACTAATCATATAAACTTCTACGATTTCATGTAATTGTGATAATAACCTGCAGTAACTTGAGATAACATCAACAATAGTTGATACATGCATTTTGGTTTTGTTCTGATGGCTTCTTGGAATTAAGACTAGTGTTGTGTACTTACCAGATGAGATGAGCTGGACCACTTGCCTGAAAAACAGAACAAAATGAATTGAGCAAAATTGTTATATTCTGTTACACTGCTGTTTGTATACTTTGTTCTAAACAATTTAAAATGTAATACCTGCTGCAAAGATATCCAGTTGACCGATTTTTTAGTGTATAATTATGTTTTTAGACATAAAAATTCAAAGCTGAGATAAGATTAGGGGATGAGACTTCTAAGTTTTCTGTACACCCATAAAATTATGTTGGAAAAAAAATCTCTTATTTGAACCTCTGTAATTCTTTGTCTTTTATAGCAAACTTTATTTTCTGTTATGAGGAAAGGTCCCAGTAAGCTGTTACACTGTAAAATGCTGGCAATATCATGTTGTAAGCTTGATGCATGTTCATACCTTCATATTATATTGATATTTGTAGGATTGACTGACTGACTGACTGAGTGACTGACTGACTATGTGTCTATGAGCTTAAGTGACAAACTTCATGGTGCAGAGATCTTCTTAAGGAGTCTTAATAGGTCTTCATTTTGTCAAGAACTCCTACATTTTATGGAACCCAAAGGCTTATTACTTTATGCACAAGAGCCTGCTGCTTGCCTCCAACCGAAACCAGATGACTCTTGAGTCTGTGTCTGTCCAGCCTGTTTCCTGACTGTATATTTAAATATTGTCCTCTGATCTATACTTACGTTTTAGAGTTGGTCTCATTCCTTTGGGGTTTCCCAGTGATACTCTATATGCATTTCTCTTCTTTCACATGCAAGCCACATGCCTCATTCATCTTATCCACCTTGTTTAATTACCTAATAATATTTAGTGAGAAGTGCAACTCATAAAGCTCCTCATTATTGGGGATCCCCTTCACCCCAATTTTTCCAAGACTTCCCAGCTTTGTGGGTTTTAGAGAAGTCATCCCAGTGTCCTGTAAAATGTTGTTCTGTATGCCAAATTTCTTGGGTTTTTCCAAGTCATACAAATACAACAATAGATATTTTGAATTACCCAAGTCTGTCACTGTGGGCGGAGGGTGGGGGGTGTTTGTAGGACTAAGAGGGCCAGCCTTCAGACAGTAACAGGAAGGAATCAGAGAGGGAGAGAAAGATGTGTAGGTTAGTGATTATAATAGGGTCTGGACTGAGACTGGAGGAGGAGAAGGAATGAGTAGGTAAGGAAAAGTCAGTACATGAGCTGAGTGTCTGGTTTTCAGTAATATTCTTTTTATCATTGTTTAATTTTTCATATCTATATGTTATGTTTATCTCATTAAGTTATTGTAATAATATTAATAAATTATTCTGCTTTTTTCATTGTGTGGCAGGTTAAAAATGGTAACAAGCATTCTCTGAATTTCATCAGCTCATAATTTGTTTGTATCACTTCTATATATTTGAACATTGCCACATTTTCATTTATATTGCAATTTACCATGTATGTAGGTATATGTGTTATATTCACACAACTAATTAAAGCTCAACTTCTTATAATACTCATTGGAATGCATATCTTTTGAAATTTGAAGTAAATGGACAATGTGAAGAATATCATTTCTGATTTAGAATGCATTCCTTTAATCATAGCATGATGTGGAAGCATCTTCATAAGACAGGGTGGAGTAGTGCACCATAGTTTTGAACTTTTTTTGCTAATTGATGTAGTGAATGAAGTTGCATCTTATATGTTGGGTTCAGGTTCTTCATATGAAACTATCCTTCCTGCGCAAAATGTGATGGTCTAGTTACATAATAAATACTGTTTGCCAATGACTGTCACATTAACATTCTGTTGGATAGGTAATGTTATGCTGGCATTCAAACTTCAAACTCATATGCAGTGTGTGGTATTTATCAAAATTTCTTACAATGCAGTGTTTCTGTGCCACCTTTATATAAGTAATATTTCACTAGCATATTAATGGAAATAACAGTTATTCCTGGTGTTTACCATGCTTTGAAAATCCTTTTTCAACCTGTTTGCTCAGCATGAAAAGTTTGAAGCTAATGTCATACTTAATGCTAAAAACTTAAAAGGTTTGCTGTGTGTGACATGAAGGCATGTAGAGTAATACAGGTATAGCTCGACACATGCTTAACATTGACACTTGGTGGAGGTACCAGTAATCACTTTAAATATTGAAACTGGTAACAAGATTGCCAGTAGGTCTGCTGGAATGTATTGATTCCTTCTGCTTTGATAATTACAGGAAATGTTTAGTACATTTTTTTTTCGTTCCAATTCTGATAAGAATTAAGAATGTGTGAACGTGTCTGAATCACTAAAAAGGAATGGTGTATTGCGAAAGAACCCGTAGCAAGTAACTGTAAATAACTAGCCTGCAAGACACATTTAGGTGTATTTTATTTGGTTTGGAATTCATAATCTTATCAGTGTAACCTTCAGCTTCACTGATAACACTTGCTGTATGAATTGGTTACATATTGGAAGTTGTACATGTTCTTCTGTACTTAACGTTTTATCTTAAGAGGAGTTTCACACCTCATGTTTCAACGAGACCTTTAACATGGTAAAGATAATTACATTAGTTAAGCTGACTTGTTTAATAAGTGTTCCTTGAGTAATTGACTTTTTTCTTTCCTTCATAGGAACCTGAACAGCTGAAGCAAGAGACAGTGCTTCTAAATGACGGGGTAGATTCTGGAGAACATGTTTATGTTGAAAGTTACAGCTTTCAGCATGCACCAAGTGACACCAGTGTATTGAATGTAAACGTGGAAAGTATAACACAGGAAGAAAATAATGTCTTCAAGGTTTATAATAATGTACAGCAGTTGCCTTCTTCAGAATTCTTTTCTCAACATGTGCCTTCTGATAGGAAGGAAGAAGAGAAATCATTGCCTTTCTTGAACAGTTTACTCCCTGATGACACTGAAGATGTTTTCCTGCCAGTAAATGGAAGCCAGGTAAAATATGTTGTGGTTTTTTCTACAAGTGCACAAAGTGCAATTACTATTACTCAGTTTCAGCATTACGTAATTGTAGTATTGACTTATTTATAAACTGTTGTTGAATCATTTTTTTTTTTGTTATGGAATATGAGCAACCAAACCTCTCTGCAATTAGAGTTCTCCTTAATGAATAGAATCTTGGTCATGCTATGAAGGCAGTATTGCTGCACTTGTTCATCACCTTGGTAACATGTTGGTGAATGCACAATTTCATCCCTGGGAAAGACACCTGTTACCCCTCTGAGAAGAGAAAAGCTTCGTGTGTCTGCTAGGAATTGAACCATGATTTCTTGGTATTGAACCATGATTTCTTGGTCATCCAGCCTGTAGTTTAGTCACTATTATCTAAACTTCAGCCACCAGCTTCTACCGTAAAGTAACGTGTTACCTGTCAGTGCTGAATATCTAGTATTTTACTCTGCTTTCTTTGTACTGTTTGTGGTAATGGCATCATTCATTTCAAATTAATTACTGTTGATTAAATAAGTACATATACTTGTAGTCTCTATTTATGTTCATTTATGTGTTACAGATATATCATAACTAGTATTTGTAATGAAGAGATCAATTTTGATGAGTGGGAAATTAATTTTTGGTTAATGGTTCATAAAATTGGGTTGCCTCATAACAAGAGCATAATTGATTAATTGCTAAGTCTTCAAATAATCTTATGTCAGGCACACCATGTGCCTGTCTTAAAAACATAAACCATTTCTAACTTCTGTGTTATTTGCCTCTTTAGAGGATAAAGTAAATGCTAATTTGGATATTCTTCCAGTTCTTTCATCTCCATAGCTGCTGAGCATATATCATTAAGTATAGAGAAGTGAGGAAGAATTTAGTGTGGTTCGTATTGGTCTAGTGTAACAGCTGTTCCATTTGAAGCTGAACTTAAACCTTAATAATGTGCTAAAAATGGCTCACCATACAAAAAATTGGGACATAATGTAAAATATGTGTCTCATTAAGATGTGTATTACTTCAGACTGCTAGACTAAGAAGTGCGAGACAGGCATGTGATCATATATCAGATGTTTATTATATTAGGTTAGGTTAGGTGATAAGGAGTCAGTAGGTGAGTCAAAAGAAGCTGTTGGTTGTAAGTGTATAATAATATAAATGAACGTGTATACTGAACAGGAAAATTCAATAACAGTATGTAGATCTTTACTGACAGATTAACTGTGTGGTTGAAGAAAGACTATGCATATACGTCATTGTAGATGCATGATGTGCTTTGGACAACATTTAATGTGAAGCATGTTTGTACTTCTTCTGCAGCAGATCCCACAACTAAACCTGTCCAGTGATGTTGAGATTGTGTCAGAACTTTCATTCCCTCTGGGACCTTCAACAAGCACAGAACCTCCGAAGGAGAAACCACCACCACCACCACCAGAAGAAATCAGTGACGATGAAATGTTGCCAGTAAGTTATGTTGTTTTCACAAAAGAGATATGTTAGTTTCATGGAATATGTGAAAGTCTGCATTGCACATGCATATACATTTTATAACAGCGTATGCATACATATTTAATGTGTGCTGGATTTTTAGGCCATATTTGTTCCACCCAACTTGATAATTCAGGGAAGGTGATTTCATAATCATTCTCTGAATCCTCCATCATGTATGAAAAATCCTTCTGCCCCATGTTTCTCCATTTATCTCCAGCCTGGTCTGTGACAACTGTTATTTTTTTACTTGGCAGTGATTTAATGTGTAAAGCGATCACTAGGCACTGCTACAGTGGTAAATTGTTAGAGAAGATGCATGATGTCACATTCTTTCGTGTTTTTGTGGGGGGTGGGAGTGGGGTTGGGGTGGGGGCGGTGGTGGGTGGCAATATGTATTCATAAAATTTTATATAACCAATTCATTTATTTCAATACAGTTTGTTTTAAGACGTATCCAGATAACAATAAATGCTTTCATAGTTTATGAAAGAAAACAAATTTGGCCATCAATAATCAGTCTGCTGGTTGCAACCATGAGGCAATACACAAAACTTCTAGTGCTCTGAAACTGTTATCACTCTAAAAATATGCTGAAAGAGAGTACAGTACAGTTGTGTGTATGTTGAGTTAAGGAGCATACTGTGAAGGCATGTGGGTCATAGAAGTGTAGCTCCACACATTCTTGACCTTGTCACAAGGTGGATGTGAGAGGTCATCTCCACATTCGGCTTCTATATTTTGGAGAGTTAATAAGAATAGTGAGTCTGATGAATTAGAAGATATTTGTGTATAGGAGTTGTATGAAGATGAAAAACAGGCTGCATACCGGGGTTCCTGAAGGAGAATGAGATGTCCTATGTCCTATGAATCAGAAATCTGACTACCAAGGGTCCTGAAAAGATGTGAGATATCCTGTCAGTCAAAAATCGGACCCTGCAGTACTTTGCACTGGTTTTTGAAGATTTCAGCCCATATTATTCTTGAAAGTACAGTAAATCAAAGATTTAATTATGAAATCATCATATCATCATACTGATGCTGCAGCCTGGTTCTAGCCTTAACTGCCCCATTGACATTTCTGCCCTCCATACACCTTGCATCTTTTGGGGTTTCTTGATGAGAATTGTTTTCCAGGATGAGGGAGTCAGTCTCACACCCTACGACAGACTGGTGGATCAGGCCTCCATATTTATATCCCCTGGAGACAGGATTTCCCAGTTATACCCCCACGTACTGGGTATCCATTTTAGTTGCCTCTTACGACACGCATGGATTACGTTGGGGTTATTCTTGTTCCCAACCACCACATGGGAGTTAAATTTTGAAGTACCTCAAAGTATTTAATGAAGTATATACAGTAAGGGACTCCATACTCAGAATCCCAAAATCCAGAAGTGCACCTCCAACCCTACTCCTATCGTCATCCCCAAACTGCTAACTCCTATGTAGTGATAGCAGCACTACTGTCACAGATGGCAGCCTGAATGCTTACCCCAGGGTACAGCATACAGAGTTGCTGCCAGAACTGGTGTCAGCTGTCTGATCATTTTCTGTTCTATGGAAGGAATCTTTTAAGAGACTACAAGCTCACAGGTTTTGTGTGTGTGTGTATTTATATAAGAATTCCTGTTTCAGGTAACAAACCTAAAACGGGTGGATTCAACACAACGTATCAAAAATGAGCTACGGAGGAAGCGTTCAGATTTTCTTGGTATTGAAGGTGGAAATGATGACAGTTACTTAGAACCAGGTACACCTTGTCAATTGTAATTACACACAGTCCATCTCAGGCTGTGGTTTTAACTAGCAACATATCAGTCACATCTGGAATATTCAGAAGAGTAATTAGATCAAGCTGTCATGACAGTGCCTGTTAAGAGCATCCAGCTCTAGATGTACTGCATGCAGTCCTGTCGAAGAAACATTTCCTTGAAATCAACAACTTTATCTCAGAGAAACAGGGGCACTTACTTTTGAGTGTATGGATGTGACAGTATTTACTGTGTTTTCAAGGAAAATTGGTTCAACAGCAGTGAGCTGAAACACATTTTATTATGAATTTTGGTGGTTGATGTTGTGTTTGCTTGATTTCATCTGGGTTTCCTGTGGCCAAATTATGCATAATTTTCTTATTTGGGTAGCCATTAAGATGAAAATGGGCCCCATCTGTATATAATGTACTTAAATAACCACAGGATTTTTGTCTCTTAAGCACAAGTGAACTGTAAGTTACAGCTGTCTTGTGTTTTGTTGCCCTCACCAAGCGACTGCTACATATGAATTTTGTATGGCACAGTTTTATTATATTTCCTGTGTGATGATAGTCTGACACGTTTTATAATAAGTAAAATTAAAATTAGAACATATTTTCAAGAAGAACATGTTCAATAAGTTCAGGAACCTGAAAGTTTAAACAAAATTACAGGTATGCTGCACAGCTGGTAAGGCATTAATCCTCCAGACTTTTATGGATCGACAGAAACGTTTTGGGAACTGTTTCACTAAACGTGTGCAGTTAAACCTGCTTACAGTGACCATCAGAGGTGACCTTAAGAGTTCTACCATTTTGAATGGGTTTGCCATTTATCATCAGTCTTAAATTATGCTGTGTGCTGCACTTAGCAATGCCTGTTTCAGTTTCTCATTCATTTGCTTCTCCCCCCCCTTTTTTTTTTTAATTTCTTTTCATTCATGTAGTCTTACACTATTCTGCACATATCATGTTCACATTTGAGGTTAATTCCTTTCCATTTCTGCCAGGAATGCAACTTTTCATATGAATTGTAAAGTACAGTTACATCCTTTTTTGTTATAAAAAGCTTCCACAAATGGATTATAATGAGAGGTAGTTTTTGTTCTACAACGTTGGCACCAGAGAAATTTTCCAGCAGTGATAGGTTCCTGTACATTCTAGGTTCCAGTTTAGGTGATAAGCTGTATTTTTAAACTTTCTGCATCGTACAGATGTGTGTCTGTGAAGCACCTTCATTCACCACAGGGCCACACTAGGCAGGCATCGTTACGGTGTGTCATATTCATTTGGTATGCCCTTGTGCTAATTTATGAGTATTCTATTAACAGAGTTAACAGTGGCTCCACCACCAGACATGACTACATTTCTTGTGGAGGAGAGGAGATCAGAACAGCAGCTATATCGTCAGTCTATCTGCTCTGAGACGGATTCAAACCATGGAGAAACGACGAGTCGAGATTCAGGAGTGGAGTTAGACAGAGCTCAATCAGATGACTGGCCTGGAAAACTGACACCACAAATATTATCAGCCCAGCATAGCAGGCAAAACAGTGATGTAAGTATGAAGTTGGGCTTGTAATATTGTTAACCACATGTACGAGTGATGTAAATTAATACAATAGACCTGACTGGAATACAAACTGGGTTGGACACAACAGACACCTCTAAATATGTAGCAGAATGTAATAACTTTGGATTTCCACACAGAGGAGTAAAGTCTTCTGCCAGATGACATGCCATGCATCATATAACTGGAATGTTGGGCCAACACTTAGCTGTAATGATTAGGGGTCTTACTAATACACATTCTACAGTATATGTTGTCAGTAAAAGTGTTTGGGGACTGATAAACTGGTCTACAAAGATAGTGGTTATTTACTGATGACATTTATCATAATTGCCCTCTACGTAAATAATATAGTGTCTCTGCCTATACTCCAGTATTAAATGCAATAGCAAAATCCACTTTAGTCACCTTGTTTTGCATAATTTATGATATAAAATGTAAATATTTGATAATTTCTACTAGATGCTAGGGGTTACAAGATCAGTTATGGTATGTCATTAGCATTTACTCTAAAACTGCAGTAGATACAATAAATGTGAAACCCTTGAAAATGAGCCTATTGGACCTGAAGCGTGACAGGTTAATTGAAGAACCAAATAATACCGATTCTGAGCTACATTTGATAGTTCTTTGTGAAACACAAAAATAACAGTTTTTGCAGCTGTTTTATACAGGCATGATGTTTGGTCTTCCACTTTGTTGAGAAGTTATGGATCTGAGAGAGGCAACAGCTGGAGGATCAAGAAAACTGCATAGTGAGGGGCACTGTAATTTGTGATCCTCACATAAAACTGTTAGAGTGAACAAATCAAGGATGTTGAGATGAGTAGGACATGTAGCACATGTGGAGAATTGAGAAGAGTGTACTGAATTTTAGTCAGAAGACCTGCAGGGAAGAAACCATTTGGGACATGGGAGGATCTTGTTACAATGCATCTTAAATAAACTGGGCATGATAGGAGAACTGGAGTTGGTTGCCACAAGGTCCTGTTGTAGGGGGAGGGGGGGAAGGCAGGCAGTTCCAGGTCATTGACACACTGTTCCATACAATAGGTTTGTTAAATTGTTCTTGGGCTGTTGCACATAAGTCGTGGTCTTAAGACTCACAGTTTCAGAGGCCTGCTTTTTCCCCATTATCAGGGTTCATGAGGCAAGTAACTACACACTTTCATATGCACTTCCTCTATAAACATCCCCCCCCCTCGGTCCATCAGTCTAACATGTGACTGTTACTGGTTCAGTAATCGACCAAGAAGAGTGTCAGGTGGGTAACATTAAATTGTTCTTGGTGTCGTGGGTTGAAAACAATTAGGGACTTTGCGTGCTGCAAAATCTTTAGATGTTAATACACTTCATTGGTTTTTTACATTGTGTAAGTATTTTGTACACGTAAAATATTCAGACAACTGCTGCCATTGTTTTGTGCTATGTGCATGATGCTCACTAATAACAAAGCATAACTGCCGTGAAAATGTATCAGTCCTGCACAGATAAAATATTTACAATATTTGGTGTAACCTTGTTACTGGGAACATAGAGTGCTCAGTTTTCAAGCTTGATAATGTATGGTGGAGGCAGTGATTGCACGCGCGCGCGTACACACACACACACACACACACACAC
>Ga0123357_10006001_pt1 | contig 14683 bp, 9 predicted proteins | sample TergutEmb28metaG_FD_89873 | JGI IMG/M metagenome (GOLD analysis project Ga0123357, IMG submission 89873) | Embiratermes neotenicus P4 segment gut microbial communities from Petit-Saut dam, French Guiana - Emb289 P4 | ecosystem: Host-associated > Arthropoda: Insects > Digestive system > Gut ...
CCAGTTTCAATATGTATTTGGTAATCAATAAGTGAGTAACAGCTGTCAAAGTTTCAAACTTCTCTGGCCATTATCTCCGTAACCGTTCCACTTTGGACATAGGTGTTTTAGGTTATATCGGTACATTTTAGCATAAGGAACACCCTCCTGAAGTCTGGCACATTCCTCCTGGGACACCCTGTATATATGTTTGGTGTATTTTTCATTTCCACCAGACAAAATGGGACAAGTACTGTGCAGTAGGTTGCATAATGGCCATGACACTGCCACATGTTGGTGCATAACTTGATTTAACTATTTTAGTGCCAAACTTATAAGTTTTTTTGGCTTTTTAAGTTCCAACTTCTATGAAAATGGATTGTATTATCTGTTACAAAAATAAGGCTCTTAATGGTATTCAGGACAAGTCACATTGTTTACTCTGAGAACAAAATATAATTTGTACAGACACTGTGTGAGTTACATTCCAGGTTATTGACTGTTAAAACAAGTAGTAAACATACTTAATTATGACTAATGAGCATGTTGTACAATGTTTGTCTCATGGTGGATATTTTCATCTGTGGTTGTGCATACTTGCTCTCAAAGCTGGAATAAAAATTTGTTTAACGGAGAACATTTCTGGCACCATAAAAATTGATGCCCAACATAGGGTGGCCAGTGTTTGTACAAATATGTCATAACAAATTTTATGAAGTGAATGTGATTATGATTGTCTGCAGAAAGTATCAGCAAACACTCTCTGTTACATGACAAGAACCCTCAACAAATTTTGAGAACTTGCTGGTCTGTCTTCCTAATATGCTTATCATGTCATAAAGGTCTTTCATGCAGAACCACGTTACAAATACTGTATGCCGTAAAACCCTCAAAAAAGTTCATGTGAAATAATTTGTTTGATCCATTATTAGTGTGGACTGATTCCAGTTTCCTGGAATAAGATTTTTCTGTATCAAGATGTGGCATATTGTGTATAGTTAAATTTGTGTTGTAAAGATATATGCCAGCAATTAACAAAATTTTACATTTCTGTCACCATGGTTATGTTAAAGTTTTTGCCAGGTTTTAGTCCCTGAGAAGTTAACAGGTCAGAATAAGAATGTGAGGTTTGAGGTTCTTATAGTGGTGATTAAGAATTACTGCCTTCAGGGATGATGAAGAGGTGCCAACATTCTGGGTGCACTTGCTGCCTCCATCTTCAGGGTAGAGTGAAGATGGAGGCAGTGGCTTTTACCAGAAAAATTGGGGTATGTCTACTGTAGCTGGCAACACATCCATGAAGACAGTAATCTTCAGAATAGAAATGGTGGCTTATATGTTAAGGGATCTAGTTTTCTGCATGCTCTTTGGAAACTTTGTGTACTGAAGATTTTGCACACATGTTGTGCATATTTGAAGAAATGCCTGACTTTACTTTACTTAAAACAAAGAATTTATAAGAGTGTGAAATATATGTAATTGAATACAGTAAAACTCTAATTATCCATAACCCAAATACCCATCAGTTTCTGTTAACCATCATGGTGGTGAGCTACTATGTGGGAGGTATAGGTATGTGGATTCCTTGCCCCATGGTCATGCCGCCATGATGGTTTCTGTTCACGAATAAAATAGTATCTTTGAAAGTTTTTTTTAGGTGAAGTTAATTTTTAGTTTCCTGTATTTGAAGCTTATATGTCTTCAGATATGAAGGAGACATGTGAGCACATAAGCATGCACATGTGCATGCACACACACTCACATATGTGTGTGTGCCAAATAAGGATATATCTGAAAGTTCTTTGGCTCCATAAATAAAGAAACTACACTAAACAACTGTGAATCCCATTGGCTATCCAACATTCTTTCCAAAGAGGCCAGCTTTATTTACATTATGACACATTTAAATACAGAACATTATGTATATGGAACATAATAACTATGTGCAGAACAAAATCAAGAACATTCAGTTTTTCTGAACACTGTGTGGAGAGTTTATTATTTTTCTGTGAGTGTGAATGTGTTCATGTGTTTGAGCATGAGTTGTGCATGTGTGTGTGTGAGCATGTATGTGTATGCGCATGCATGCATGCATATGCATTTAGGGTTGTAATGTGAATATTAATATCATGAATATTATGATTGCAGAATTGTAGATGTAGGAGGGCAGAGAAGAGAAAGAAAGAAATGGATCTATTGCTTTGAAAATGTAACATCCATAATATTCATTGCAGCCATGAGTGAATATGATCAGTGTTTGCTCGAAGAAGAAGGTGAGGTAAGGAGTTATTGTAATACGAAACTTTAGTATACTGCTGATCTTACATGTGTGGATTATCAAGTTTATGGCTTGTCCATGTAGCTTCTTAGGCACATTTGCAAAAAGTATGAAAAGCAGCCACCTTTGCCATTTCAGTCTGTCTGTCTGCACTCATCAGAGTGACTGCATCTGGACAGATGGTGTTGACATTTCATATATGGGATTTTAAATAAAATTTTTCAATGCATTTACTGTTTTGGTTAAAATTGGACAAAAATAACAGACAATCTGTATGAAGACCTTTGTTTTATGGTGATCTCTCAGCATAATTGTTCTTTGTAGTTGAGACAGACTGTAGTCTGTCTGAGGTAAATACTGAGGCTGAAGAAACAGCTTTATATTTGAGACATACTGTGTTCTCTGTGATGACGTACTGAGGCTAAGTAATGGTTGAGCATCCGGCAATGAGCATGGTCATTTGTAAATGTGATGTATCGATATTTAAGAGATACTGCTTGTAAATCTTCCCTCTTGCAAATTGTCTATGAAGATCTGTTGCTAAGATGTGGAGAAATTGTATACCTAGTGTGTGTTAAAATACTTGGTGCTTTTATGCAAAGTGTTTATGAATTTAAAGTCTCGAGAGAATACCAGAGTGAATGTACCAACAGTGTTATGTTCTGTGGATATTCCATAACTTGTTTTATTATAAGATAGCAGGCATTTGTAAATTCAGATACATTTGAACTAGGCTTTCATACTTTCCCATATTCGAACAGCGCTATAACACCTCCTGATTTATAAGATGATTTCTGACAGTCTCTGACAAAGAAGTAAACATGACTGATCAGGCGGATGTTTTGAAAGGTTTTGGCTTTGTTGTCTATCATTGCTGTAAGGTGGGTTACATAACCCAGGCTTCAAACATGTGACCAATGCAGACACTGTACTGGCACTGAAAAGTAATGATTAAGAAGAAGAAAGTGGAGAATAGAGAAAGAGTGAGCACATCGTTCTCAGTGTCTTGACACTCTGCTGTGGTATGTTGGTCAGGGTGGCTTTGAGTGTAATGAATTTAATATCAAACCTGTTACACAGGTTATTGTGAAAGTAAGGACCTCTCAAAATGCCTTTTTTAAAGATTTATATTGTTCATTCCATGCATTATCAAAAACTAATTCATGACACTAAACCAACAAAATGCACACTGTTTCCTTAGATAGTTATATTACATGTTCACACTGAATATTGTAATATATATCTAAGGAACAACCTTATGCGTTTTGTTGGTTTTTTCCATGCCTTCTTAAAGCATTCTTTGCATTCTTTGATCTTGTTTTTCCATAATTCAACATTGCTCATACTTTCCCTGATCACTAATATTGTGTCATTGTCATTCATGCAAGTGGAATTTCGTGTGATGTTGGAGGGGATTGAGATGTCAGTTAAAACAAAAGCTACATTTAATTATAGTATCATCAGCATGTAGCCTGTCTTATGACAGCATCATAGCCTCTTCAAAAGTGAGTTCTCCACAGAGTGCCAAATAATTCTTTCTCCTTCAGTTTGCAGTATCTTCTCATTTTCTTAAGGTCATCCAGTCGTTATGTCTTCTTTCTCTTGTTCCTTTCCCTGCTGTCTTTCCTTTAATAATGTGTGTTAGAAGGCAGTTCCTAAACAAGCTGTAACTAATTCAGTTGGCCTTCCTTCTTATTATTTTACGTAGGATGTTCTTCTCCTCCCTGACTCTTCGTAATACTTCTTAATTTTTCACACAATTGGTCCAACTGATCTTCTGAAACTTTTTCCAGCACTGGTACTAATCAGAATCTTTTGCCAACCAGAAATGGACCTTTTTTGACTTAGTAGACTGATAAGTGCCATTAGTTTAAGAAACTTCAAGTGGAAAAATTTTGATGGGATATTAGAGTTTATTTTTGGGCTTGTGTCCATTAATTTGTACGTCATTGTTTTCAGAATCGTTTGATGGAGAGCATGACACTATTTCAAGTGACCATCATGTCTGAGTGGTTCCAGCGATCATCATTTATATTGTTCCTAAATAAGAAAGATTTGCTTGAAGAAAAGATAATGTATTCTGATCTTGCTGTTCATTTCCCAGATTACGATGGTATGTTATTGTTTTCTTCTCTTAACATAGACTATGCATAAATAACTTCATTTTTTTCATGTTTGTCCCTGATTTGAAGTGACCACATTCAGTGCTTGACTTACCATCTATTAATTGCAGCGAACTTTATAGCTATGTATGTGTATGGTTTTTGTGCATGAAATTGTGCTGAAATTGCATGTTAAAGAGCATTCTTCATTCTTATTAATTACCTGCCTGTACTAAATATACCAACCTATATACTGAGTAACCTGACTAAGGTCATTTGTGGTTTTCCTCAGTTCTTCCAGGAAAGTGTTGAGGTAGAACCTCGGGTTAGGCCATGACCACTTTTTCCTTCCATGTCCTTTACACTTCATTATTTATTATCATTCTGCAATTTGACAGTGTATTCTAAGGTGCTGACCGCATTGTGCAGCGCATTAAATAAACCACACCAATATTATAGCTTTTTATTTTTTTAGGTGGAAGGCTTTGATTTGGGGCGTAGGCTTAGAGGCCTATCAGCTTCTAAGGCTGTTTGCTCTATTTATTTGTAATTTAGAAATTATTTCTGTTTTGAAAATTAGGTTGCTTTTACTTGTCTATACTGGAGGGCAGTTTTTACTTGTAAGTTTCCCATGCTATCCAACAGGAAAGCCAGCATCTTATTTGCATACAGTACAATATTTGAAATCAGTTCATTCCTATATTGCTTGGTAGATATCATTAGCTGATGGATCTACTGGAAATTTACATGATACCACCAGTGTCATGTCAGTTTAATGACTGCATTGTAGTGTGTACTCCTGCAAGTTGACAGATGACAGATGGTATCACGTTTTTCGGGTGTGATTGTTTTATAAAGTAATTTTATTTTAAAGTATAAAATAGCATTATACCCTCACCCAACTGATTGGAAGTACTGATACACCATTGCAGCACATATGCAATGTCTGTTTAAAGGACTGTGAATTTACATAGGAAAACACCCATAAGAATTCATTTTATATATTTAGGCAACAAGGACATTTACTGCATTTTTAAGATGTGCTGCATAATCTCTGTTTCATTTTCCACAAACAAAACCCATTTATTTCTTAATTTTTTTGGTTCAAATAATACTTTTGATAAACTTTGCTCTAAAATTTAAGTCCTCACCCCAGTAGGATAAAGGTTAAAGAAACCACAAGTAAACTGTAGTGGAGTGAATAGCCTAGAGGTGAGGCTACTGCAGGGAACTAATTAGATATAGTGAACTGTATTCCTCATTGAAATTTTCTTAACATTACGTGCTGAGATCAGTCTGTTCTTGTCCTGATGTGAGGGTAGGGGGGACATGAAGGGGGCTGAAAAAAACCTTCCTCTCCTGCATATTGCCTTCTGACAGTTTTGTGCTTCCTTCACCTGGAATGTTCTATATTTATCCCTTTCATTTCCTTAATTTGCTGCTTTCTGTAACTTAAATACCTCCCACATTATCCCCAGTACTGCCATACCATTTATATATTGTAATGTATATGCATATCACATCTGTTTGGGCTGTGTCATGGCTGATGTGGTTAGCTGGTTGTTTTCCCACTGTGAAGGCCTGGGTTTGGTCCCTGGATGGTCTATGTGGGATTTGTGGTGGATAGTCTGGCACGTGGATGTGTTTTTCTCCTTTGAGTACTTCACTTTCTCCTTATAATATCATTCAACCAATGCTCCATACTCATCTGTTCAACTGTCACTGATGGTGTATATTCTTAGAAATTTGACAGGATTGCTAAATAACACACAAAAAAACATGTTTGTGTTTACCGTTACATTACTGCTTCTTCTAGTGTTACATGTTTCTAGAACTTAAGATCTGTGAAATTTATTAAACTGTGTGCTACCAACAAGGATCTTTTCCTGTTGCTATAGTGGCGGTGTTTCATGGTTTGGGCACAACTTTTGACTTGAGTATCCGTATAGGGAACTCAAAATTCAAGGTTGAGTCTTCCCTTCTCATTGGTCCTATTTGCAGGACTGGATGCAGAGCCCAGATCATGTATCAAGTATACCCATTCAATATTCTGTGTGGGTCCTAGACATTGCAGACACTGTGACAGTCATGTAACTGTTGACGAGGTTAAGTCATTGTGATGTTCTACTGCCAATTGGGAGTTGTGCTGTGGTTGGTTACTACCATGATAGGGGACTACAGTCATGTCTCCTTTCTTAGGTTTCTGATTGTCCCTGAAGGTATAGTAGAGTATCTCCTCTGATGTATTTCCTGAGGTCAGGTCATGGTGGATTTGCCCTCATTGGCACAGACAGAAAGACTGTGGCATCTTTTTTATCTTTTTTTGTCTCTTGTCATATTTTATCAGTGGCAGGGTAATGACAATTGTCCCAGCATTATGACTTTTCTATGCCACCTGCCTATAACCAGACCCCAGTAAATGTTGAAGGTTTGTTTCAAATAACAGAAGTGTTGAACACTGTGTACCATTATTTCAATATATCCAAGAAGCACCTGAGTAAACAGGAGGCCTTTGAAGAATGCTTCCATGCTTCAGAATGGTTTTCTTCTAGCTGAAACAAGATTTGTTGAACAGAGCAAGTACCTTCTAAAGCAGAAGCTACTGGGTTCAATTTCTGTGGCATTTGAGAAACACCATACCCCCACTCAATGCAGGGTGTGGTCTGATGTTGCCAGATGAATGGATGCTCTGACAAGGAGATGCAGGCCAGACTCACAGACTAGTTTGTCTCTGAAGCATGTGATGTCCACAAGAAACAGGAAAAAAATTTAACCATGTGGCTCATCTTTCTGACATTTGAAACTCTGACTGTTCCTGAAATTGTGATAGTTTCCTATACAAGAAACAGTGAGATACTCTTTGTTCCAAATCCATTGTGATGTTTAAAATTTCAGTAGTTTGGACATGTGCAGACATGGTGCACTGTTGGCGTCATTTGCGTGAAATGTGGAATGGACCATGGTGGAGCTGTGTACCAAGGCTGTTCCATTGTGTCAGCTCTTGTGGAGTTCACATATCTTGCTCATTGGACTGTTCTGTCTTTCTGCAATAAAGTGTAATACAGTCAATGTAGGTTTAAGGTGGCCCGTCATTCTCATAGGCATGAAAATATTACTTGCAACTACAGTGTATTGCCAGAAAGTTACATATTCTCGGGCTGCTGCTGTTTGCCTAATGACCAACAGAATGTCGCCAGAATAGAGTAGTATCATTACATTTGACCCTTCCAGTTCCATCCATGTCAGATCTCAGAAACAGTCCACAACAAACCAAACAACAACCACTGTTCCCTGTTTACCCACTGGCTGTGAGGATGATGAAGGGCTAAGTCATCCCGTGAAATTTTTGGTACAGATACATCAGACTTCACTTCATTTGCAAGACTAGTACAAATATTAGAAGGTTTAAGGAGCCCAAAAATATGTCTATTATACTGTGGTCATGTACACTCTTCTTTGGAGTGCTAATGGATTCTTGTGTTCAGTTCTGTAAACTTGACATCATGTAGAAGAGACATTCTTCACTTTCTCTCTTTCTGCAGGAGACACCATCATATGTGTACTGTCATTCAGGTATGACCATTATGGCGGTAAAGAGTGAATAGTGGAACTACCTTCTTTGTCTGAGATAGAGCTGGTCACTAACAGACAAGCTATAGCTATATGGATATAAAGGAAGTTTCTGAAATATGTAATACCAGTATAGCAGCATGCTGTATGCACATAAACAACAAAAAAGTCTATTGGATGATTTGTCTCTTGAGTTATGGCACCTCTGTTGTGGTGGGAGAAGTTTCTTGCCCCTGGTGGTTGGAAAAATGTCATGATGGTATTAGAACTCAGAAGCATTCCCTTTGGTTATTCTTGTGCTGCACCTACAGTGGTACATTTGTAGACACCAGTAATTAACTGTATTTAATCTTTAGGTAACACATTGCTGCTCTGCTTTAGTCAGTATTTATATTTATTGAATTTAAAGTTTTGCTAGTGGGCTGAAACTAGTAATCTAAATGGCGTGATTGAGTTGTGCAAGACTCTGTATTGAATAAATATATATTAACTGTGTTTAATTAATATTTACAAGCAAATTTTAGTCAACTATAATGGTTGTGCACCAGAGCATGTGGATTATTTGGCGTTTCGAGTGGAAATCGAGGGAAAAGTTTGTTTTCAGTGTGGTCATAGTAGTGTCATGTCATACACTAAATGAATGTACCTGCAGTTTGATTGTGGCCCTTCCTGTGATTGGCTTCATCATCATTTCATGAGACAGAGTGCCTCAGACACTGTCATCCCTATTTGCATCTTCCTCAATCTCTGCCAACTCTCCTCCAGTTTTCATACTACCTAAAGCTCATAAAAGAAACTGTCATCTCAACTTTACCATTGGCATTGAAGAATGTTATAATATCACTCCATAGATGAACTTTTGAGTACTGTAAAATGTATTTGTCACGCATGTTCTGCACCTGACACCTTCCACAACTGAATGCTAAGACCTTTCTTCAATCACCATGTAGTTCCCACTGAATGTTTGCAGCTGGGTTTAAAGGGAGTGTTTCTTCATGTCTAAGTTGGGAAATGCAGTTATAGCCCATATTTTAGAAACAGTCAAAGATCACTTTTTCTCTGTTAGTGTTTCACCAGCTGTGCTTGTAAACTCCTTGTGAGCACTGGTGAACAGCTGTCGGATATCAGTTGTGGCTATCATGTCCTTGGAAGTGCCGAGCTAACAACTTTTTAACAGGCAGCATCTGATGGGTGTTTCCTTTGATATTAAAAAGTCCCGCGACACAGCATGATCACATGACTAGTCACATTGGCAGTTGTGAATGCAGTGTGTTCCTTGTAAGAATTGCCGAACTCCAAGATGTAATTTTTTGTCATATTAGTAATAAATGCTACATCAACATATGCTCAATCAACTGTTACACTGTTGCAAGCATTTTAACACATGTCCATGGCTGTAATAAAAAACCATACAATAGATTTGTTTAATCATACTGTACAAATAAAAAGAAAATTGTGTGTCAAAAGAAACCACAGAGTAAAGCTCTACATTAAGTCTTAACCTACTGTGTAACATATGTCCTATAATACCACGAAACAGTTAAGCCATACTCTGCTATATATACAGTAACAAAAATATGTCAGGTAACACCACGAACAAAAGACACTAATTTTTAGATATGTTACTAAGTTAGTTATATTTGATTATGTAGTTACGTTAAAACTTGGAAGAAAACATTAGTGTGGGTTATGTAGTATCAAAGAACGTCAATTTTCAGTTGTGTTACACTGATTACTGCTCAAAATGACGTCCACCATTCCACGTGCCATATTCTGTGCATCTCAAAAGAGAGTTTGTTGCCTTTCTTGTAACTTCATCATTTCCTCTTGTTCAGTTGTCAGTCTCCATGATTTACTGCAAGAGTTCTCTTCCCTGCAATTTTTGCCAGCAGGCCTTGTCTTACATATGACCCCATCATTACTACTCAAAAGATGTTAGATCTGGTGTCCTTGCAGGCCAAGCCTGTGGACCAAATTGAGTACAAGGTATGAGGAAGCAGTGTTTACAACAGGTAGGAGTAAGCTTGAAGGTGGTTCATGAGAAGGGATAAAATGCAGTATCGTACAGTATTTAGAAAAATTAAAAAATTCATAGCGATATAATGAATGATAATCGTGTATATGTGTATCTAGCATTTTCACTTAAAGTGACTCATTTAAAAATATCCTGAGGTTTGACACATGTTGTGTGGCAAAAACTGTATGTGGTTTAGATCCTGGCGGAGGAATTTCTATCCTTCATTATGTTTTGCTTGTTTTTCTCAGTGTGTGTACTGAGATGCCAAGCCAGAACTTTGAAATCTGGTATGACCACTTTCTCTTCCATTCTTTCCAATTCACCATCTGTAACAATCCTATCATCTCTGTAGGTACAAAATAATTTCTGTAGCCGAGATAATATTATTAAATAATTTGTAATAGCTTTGACTCTAATGAAGAACTGGGTGTGTTACCAGGTCCTCAACGGGATGCTGCAGCTGCTCAAAAATTTATTCTGGATTTGTTCCATTCTCTGAATCCAGATAAAAAGAAGACTATATATGCTCACTACACATGTGCTACTGGTAAGTAAGTTACTTGTATGGAAGCAGGAGTACTTTCATAGACCAGAATATGAAAATTTGTGTATTACTGACTATACTGAGATCAGTGGTGCACCTATCCTGAGCATAATTTCACCCAGATGACTAAACATTATATTGTGGTACCTAATGTTTGTGGGTTCTCAGAGTATAGCTTGCTTCATGGCACCCTTCTGGCGCCTAGACTTTTGATGTGGCTTCCAGATTTAAATTTAATAGGTATGTACCCCCTGCCTGGGACCACAGGGAGGCATCCCATAGATTGACCTCTTTTACACCTGCCACAAGCTGTTATGATACCTGCTACATGTGCCTGGCCATTCTTTTTACATAAATGTTGTCTGTGATATGCTTTGCTAGTAACAACCATCTTAGGCACATTCATATATGCTAGAGGGCAGTGGAGTGGAATCTACCAGCAGTAAGAGTGGAGTCATCCCTAACATCAATGAGAATTCTTTCCATGGCCTTCAGTATTGTGTGACTAGTGTGCATAAATGTTTAAATTTTAAACCTTGCACTTCCACAGTTGCCTTCAATGTGACATTAACTGTTACTGTGTTGCATTATAGTGATATTGCATTTGTATGGTCTAGCTGGCTGAGTAGAGCATTTTTTTTATTACTGGGTTAAAATTGAGCCACCAGCCCTGTAATATCAGGGGATTATAATTATCTCTTGCTCCTAGACAAGTAAGGTTAAGCATCAAATGATAGTCTTTGGGTTTCTGTGTTGTGTGGTGTTTGAGTGTTCATACATTTTGGAGAAATGCACTTCATCTTCAGGGTGAGTGAATTATTGGTTAAAGTGCCTATTGAAGTGTTATGGAGGAAATCTTTAACTCCTGTTAGCTTGGGACAATCTTGTACCTTCTCTCTGCCTTCTAGAGCTGTGACTCACCAAGCACACTCCCACTGTTGTGTCTTACCAACACAATTCCTGCTGCTGAAGTAATCTTCTTTCTTTGGAGTTTTATCATCTAATTTTTTAATGAAGCAGTACATTTTGGAAGCTAGCTGTGCTTCCCTCTTCAGGTAAAGGAAAGCACCTAATCTGGTGGACCCCTTAGAAAGAGCTGTTCTCAGTCACAGGGTTGTTAATGAAGTACTGCATTTCACAGGCCAGCTTTACTTCCTGTCTTTAGGAAAATTAAAGCGCCTAATCTATTCCCAGTCACTGGGCCCTTAACACTGTACTTCCATCTGAAGGTAAACAAAAGCACCTAATCTGGTAGGTTGGCCAGGATAGTCTAGTCAGTGTAGCAACTCACTACAGGCTGTGGTCTGGAGATCGAACCTCAGTGGGGGGCAACACTTCACTGTTCTATGCAGACCAGCCCTGGGGCCCACCCAGCCTCCTGTACAGTAAGTAACAGGTTGCTTCCTGGGGGCAAAGCGGCTGGGGCATGGCGTTGACCACCCACCCTGATCTAACACCAAGGTTAAAGAAAGAGTAGAGCTTATCTCTACTCCCTGTCTGGACCTTTATGGCTTGTTCTACTTTTTACCTTGTGCCTAATCTGGTAGACCCCTTTGTTAGAGCTATGACTGAGTGACTGAGAATAGCTCCATGTAAGGAGTCCACCAGATAAGATGCTTTCGTTTACCTGAAGACAGAAGCAGAGCTGGCCTCTGAAAATGAATACTTCATTAAAAAAAATCAGGCAATGAACAAAGTCCATTGTCTAGTTACATCAGTAAGTCATATACCATTGTTATAGCCTTATTGAGTTGGACATGTCCTCTTCCATATCACTTCAGCATCCACATCAACCAGTTCAGTCACCCTGAAGATGGAGACAATAAGTTCCTCAGAAACATCAGAACATTTAAACAACACTTCATACAAAAACCCAAAAGAAGACCATCATTTGATCAAGAACCATCATGGAAATCTGAAAACTTAAAAGGTTAAACGTGAAATATGACTATGAAATAGCTTGTATGCAGAATTAAGCTTCATAACTTAAGAACTAATAAGTCAGTGAACTGAATACAAAATATTAGTCACCACTTAAAATAAACAGATATGGTTTGCATTTCTGCTGTTACGGGGGTTTTGAAAATCAGTGTCTATGAATTCACACTGAGTCTCCTGGTTATGCTGTGTAGCCTGGTAGATGAGTACCAGTGCTCATAAGGAATGTATTGGTATCCTGTGTAGACTAGAGGGAGGCAGTCCTTAGCCCTAAAATAATGCTATCCATTAAATTCAATGAAATAATTTAACACCATTGACACAACTAACCAATAATATACTGTAACATAGCATTGCAAGTTCTTAATCACACTAATATTAGAACATTTAAAAAGATATACAATTGCAAATGGTAGAAGTGAGATCTCATTTTTACAAATTGTATCTTATATTTCCCATGCAGTTTTATATCTTTCTAAATGTTCTTATGTTAGTCTGATGACGACCTTGCAAAGTTGAAACATGTAGCTATGTTAAGGTATATTAAATGATAGTGGTGTCAGCAGTGTTAATTATTTCATTTCATGTATTAAATTACAATACACAATGGAATGTAATACTTTAAAATTGCTGTCCACTTTACCTATGAAATTTGTGGCCACAGCTGAAACCACAGCAGGCATGAAGACTTTTGTATCACCACTTCATCGTAGTTCTGAAAACTTTCAAGCAGTGGGACTACTGAGCTTCAGCAGTTAAAAGAGTGTCATTAAATAAAGTAAGAATAATTGCAACAACCATTCTTCCAATCTTTCGTCCGCTGGTACTAGTTTTTTATGAACATAAAGACCTCTCACTTTAAGCCTGAGAGCTTTGGATCTACAAGACACATGGCATGATCCTGTTACATGTTTCTGCCCTAGCATCAAAACCTTTATGCACACACTAAATACTGTTAAGTGCAAGGCAGTGGACCATGATAGCTGCAAGGTTTGGTTGGAAGAAAGTATTGAAAATACTTTGCTTCAGATTGGACACTGCTGAAAATGATTCATTTCACATCAGACATCTGAGCATACATGGTGTTGTTTTTAACCATGCCTGTTTCATATTTCACAGTAGCCCATCTAAATTCCTATCTAGCTCAGGCATTTCAATGTTGATGTTTTGGTTGTCATTCTGAGTCCTTACAGGAAGTGTGCAGATGATTCATTCAAATAGGTCTTTACTAGGAGTATGTTAACAGTTCAAAATTTGAACTGGTTTCAGAATTTAATCAAGTCTTATTGACTTCTTGTTGGGTCACAAAATATTAAATCTGCTGTGAAAGCAAATTTGTTGTACAGTGCTACAAAATTATGTCATACATGACTGTTTTCTCTTCTTTAAGAAGCACACTGCTGTATTTATGTTGTATATACTGCTGATGTTATGTGGTGTGAGTGAGAGAAGTCAGAATGATTGAAGAAGTTCTGTCAGCTTCTATAAAAGTGAATAATAATTCTGTTTTATTTGTGTTATTTCAGACACAGAAAATATGAGGTTTGTGTTCCTGGTAGTGAGAGACACGATATTGCAAATCAATCTAGAAGACTATAACCTAGCATAGGGGCATGCTATGTTACAAAGTGATGTAAGGTTTATTGAATGTAGTTTTTGCCATTGTTGGGACATTAGTTGACCACCTAATGTACCAAATTCTGTGTGCCAGATATTTACCTAAGGTGACTCAATAGTATGTGGGAATTGCACGACAAGTTCCTGGGAAACTAGTAGTCAGTTTTCATGCTTGGTTTAAAAGTTGTTTTTCTTACCTGTGATTAAGATATTGTGAGAATCAAAGTATGTAGTATAAAGTCACACAGTTAACAGAAACATGAGGTTGTTCCAAGTAAAGATTTGTATCCAGTGTCTTAATATTGTTTACATCATGTGAATTGAAACAAGCAATTTCTAAACTGCTAGCCACTTGTTCTGAAGGTCGTCTGTTGGTCATTTAAAAGCGTAAACAGGTTATGGAGTTGTATGAAGTTCATAGGATGCACTGTCCTTTGTTTGATGAGGAAGAGGTTGGATACCAGTTAGGTGTTTGATGCTGACATTAGATGACTGGGTGATGTTTCTTGGTCATCTGTGACATCTGAAAGGAAACCCTAGAACTGTGCCTCACCATATAACAAGAACACACAAAGTCTGTCTGTCAGTCAGTCTTACACACACACACACACACACACACACACACACACACACACACA
>Ga0123357_10006002_pt1 | contig 14683 bp, 10 predicted proteins | sample TergutEmb28metaG_FD_89873 | JGI IMG/M metagenome (GOLD analysis project Ga0123357, IMG submission 89873) | Embiratermes neotenicus P4 segment gut microbial communities from Petit-Saut dam, French Guiana - Emb289 P4 | ecosystem: Host-associated > Arthropoda: Insects > Digestive system > Gut ...
CAATGACCTTGCGGCCCGGATCGGCGGCCTTCCAGGCCCGTGCCGACTGGAACGTCAGGTCTGTGAACAGGTCTTCGCAGCGCGCGACCAGTTCCGCGGTCGCCGATCTCGTTTTGTCAAGCATGCTCAGCGGTTCCTCCACACATTCCGACATTTTCCCGGATCGCCGGTCTAAAAGTATTCTAGTATCATTATGCCAGATTGGTCAAGCGGGCATGCTTCTGGTTTGCAGCGCAATCTCCGCCGCGCCTCGCCGCCGCCGGCATTTTTTCTCCGGGAGAACTGCCTCAGGCCGGACAGATTCGCACCGGGAATTTCGCCTCCTTCGACCATGATGACCCCTGTCAATCTCCAATCGCCGCCAGGAAACTGTCGATTGCAACGACATCAACATCCATGTTGCTCCATCCCGCAAGGGGGGGCGGACGCTGCCTTGTGGCGGCACGCGGGGCCTGCCGCCTCACCCGGCTTCGCGCAGGCGGAAGCGCTGCACCTTCCCGGTCGCCGTCTTCGGCAACTGGTCGACAAAATAGACGCGGCGCGGATATTGATAGGGGGCAAGGCGCTGCTTGCACAGCGCCATCAGTTCCTCGCTGAGGCCTTCGTCTTCCATGACGCCATCCTTGAGCACGACATAGGCCTCGGGCTTCATCAGACCGGCCGCATCCGCCCGGCTGATGACGGCCGCCTCAAGCACGGCAGCGTGCTCGATCAGCCTCGATTCGATATCGAAGGGGGAGCACCAGATGCCGCCGACCTTCATCATGTCGTCGTTGCGGCCGCAGTAATAATAATAGCCGTCGGCATCGCGCCGATAGGTGTCTCCGGTATCGAGCCAGCCGTCGACCATGGTGGAGGCGGTTTTCTCCGGATTGTTCCAGTAGCAGCGCGCCACCGATCCGCCGCAGACCCACAGCCGCCCGATCCCGGCCCCTGCGATCTCCCGCCCCTCCTCATCCATAATCCTGGCGCGATAGCCCCGGACCGGCTTGCCGCTTGAGCCCGGCTTGATGTCGTCAAGGCGGTTCGAAATGTGGTTGTGAAGATTCTCCGTCGAGCCGACGCCGTCGAGAATCCACAGCCCGGTCAGTTCATGCCAGCGCTGCAGGATCCATGCCGGCAGCGGCTCGCCGCCCGAAGCGCAGAAGCGCACACTGGAGAAGTCGCCCTGCACCTGCGGCCAGCGCGCGACATAGGTCGCATAGAGCGTCGGTACCCCGAAATGCACCGTCGGCCGGTAGCGTGCGATGATCGGGAAGCTCGCTTCAGGCCCCGGGCGCCCCGGGTTAAGCACCGCGGTCGCCCCCACCCAGAGCGGAAAAGTGAGATTGTTGCCAAGTCCATAAGCAAAAAACAGTTTGGCCTCGGAGAAACAGACGTCGTCTTCACGCAACCCCAGCGTGTCGACGCCGAAGAACTGGCTGGTCGCGACCATGTCGCGGTGGCGGTGCACCACGCCCTTCGGCCGCCCGGTCGAACCTGAGGAATAGAGCCAGAAGCAATCCTCCTCGGCGCCTGCGGCCACCGCGGCAAAATCGTCGCTGGATTTCTTCCGCAGCGCGTCAAAACCACCCTCGGTCGCCAGAACATGACCGATCTTGTGCTCTGCGCAAGCAAATGCCGGGCCGAGTTCGGAGATGTTCTCTGGCGAATAGATGATCGCCGCCGCCTTTGAGTTGTCGATGATGAAAGCATAGGTGTCGGCGCGCAGCAGCGTATTGAGTGCCACCGGAATGAAGCCGGCCTTGATCACACCCCAGAACGCATAGAAGAAGGCAGGACAGTCCCGGATCACCATGAGCACGCGATCCCCCCGCGCCAGTCCAAGACCGGTCAGGCCATTGGCAACACGGTTGACCTCGCAGATCAGCTCGCCATAGCTCACGTCCCCCTCGACGGAGTGAATGGCAATCTTGGCGCCGCGCCCTTCCCGCAGATGACGGTCTATGAAAACGCTGGCGGCATTGAACCCGGGCGGAAACTTCATATCGAAAGGGTCCGACAGATCGGGCATGTCGCACTGCACCGCCGGACTGATTCCACCTTCGATTGCCATGGTCGTCCTCCCTCTATCTCTTTTCTTTATGGCCCGCAGCCTCGCGTGACCGCCCGGACGCCTCAGCCTTCCCGGACCATCTCAACCTCCTGATCCCGGTCCGGGCCACAGAGGTCAAGTGCTCACGCACGATTTCCTGAGAGCCTATGGAGGTCATGAGATGACGGCCGGATTATTTCCCCATCAACGCACTGCACCATTTCCATCCGGCCCGTTCCCGCCTGGTGCGATGCGGCACCGGCCTGAATGAACCGTCATTCAACATAGTCACAGTCCTTCGCCACGGTCAAGATCACCGCGCCGGACACGCCGTTGGTACGCCAAACAAGTCTGGGGCACACCGCTTTGATGCCGGCACAGCTGAGCCTTGCCCTCCCCCTTCTGCGTCATCCGGCAGCTTGCCCTTGTTCCTTCCTGTCCGATTGTTCCGTCGCGACTTTCCCGCAGATCGCGCGATGTCGACGACAGGGACCCCATGGTATCTTTTGCCCTTCCGGCCCCGATCCACGACGCAGTGCAATATCCGGAACACTGTCATCACGTCGGCGCCTTTCCCAACGTCCTTCCTTCTTCCTCCGCTTTGCCTCTCCGAGGCTCTTGGCACGCGCTCCGGATTTAACTATGGTCGCTGCGCCATCCTGTAGGTGTTGATGAACGGGGGCCAAAAAGGAACGATATTGGAGAGAGGAAGCCGCCGTGACTGCTCACGATGCCGGGTGCCTGAACTACGCCGCAATGTCCGGCGAACCACGTCGGCTCGTGCAGCGCCTGTGCCCGAAGGGGCGTGACGCCTTCTCGCCTCTTCATCCATGAACGCGGCTCCGATGCAGCGGAACGAATGCGCCCGTCGTGGTCCCGGTTCAGCGCTGACGGAAGCCGATATCGGCCCCGGGCAACGGACGGCGCAGATCACACCACAGACGACGAAACCGCTGAACATGCCGACGGCTGCTCCTGTGATGCCGCAACCGGCAAATCCTGGCGCGACCTGACGCCCCATCGACTCCTCGACCACCACCGGATTTCAACCATCGCCTTTCTCGGAGTGCCCTGATGCATCGACCCGACCCACCATCAAGAAAACGCCTGCTCCGCCTGAGGCTGAACGGGCGCTGGCGCGAGGATGCGGTGACCGAAAATCATCTGCTGGTCGACTACCTGCGCGAGGTCGCCCACCTCACCGGGGTCAAGACCGGATGCGACGGCGGCGAATGCGGTGCCTGCACCGTGCTGGTCGATGGCGAGGCGGTGGCATCCTGTATGACGCTGGTGGTTCGCTGCGAGGGTCGGGATGTCGAGACCATCGAAGGTCTGGCCACCAAAGGGCGCCCCAGCCGTCTGCAGTCTGCGTTCCACGAAAAGCTCGGTGCCCAGTGCGGCTTCTGCACCCCCGGGATGGTCATGGCCGCCGAAGCGCTGCTGCGCCAAAATCCGGCCCCGAGTGAAGAGGAGATCAGGACCGCCCTCTCGGGCAATCTCTGCCGCTGTACCGGCTATGTCAAAATCATCGAGGCAGTGAAGACAGCCGCCGGGGCCGCACCATGAAAACCGATTTGAAAACCGAACTGAAGACCGCTGCCGGCCATGTGCGGACCAACCGGCGCGGCGTTCCCCTGATTGACGGCGTTGAGAAAGTCACCGGAACCGCGCGCTATACGCTCGACCTCGACCACGAGGGCGCCCTGGTCGGGCGCATTTTGCGCAGCCCGATCAGCCATGGCGAGATCGTCCGCCTCGACGTCTCCCGCGCCAGGGCACTTGACGGCGTGATCGCGGTCGTCACCGGGGAGGACTGCAATTTCACCTATGGCGTGCTTCCCATCGCCATGAACGAATATCCCCTCGCCCGTGACCGGGTGCGCTATCGCGGCGAACCGGTGGCCGCGGTCGCCGCGGTCGATGCCGAGACTGCCGAACAGGCTCTCGCCCTCATTGAGGTCGAATTCAATCCCCTGCCCGCTTATTATGATTCGGATAAGGCCCGCGCCGCGGGCGCAACCCTGCTCCACGACAACAAGCCCGGCAATATCGAGCGCGAGGTCCACCACGAATTCGGCGATTGCGCAGCCGGCTTTGCCGCCGCCGATCTGGTGCGCGAGGTCACAATCACGACGGCCGAAATCAACCACGCCCAGATCGAGCCCCACGCCTGCATCATGGACTTTGATCCGACCTCCGGGCGGCTGACGGTCCAGAGCGTGTCCCAGGTGATCTACTACCTGCATCTGATGCTGGCACGCTGTCTTGAGATGGACGAGGCGCAGATCCGCGTCATCAAGCCCTTCGTCGGCGGCGGTTTCGGCGCCCGCGTCGAGGTCCTCAATTTCGAGATCATCACCGCTCTGCTGGCGAAGACCGCCGGCGGCAAAGTGGTGATGAGCCTGACCCGGGAGGAAACCTTCCTCACCCACCGCGCCCGCCCTCATGCCGATGTGACGTTAAAACTCGGCATGCGCAGGGACGGCCAGCTGACGGCCTGCCAGTTGAGCGTGGTCCAGCGCGGCGGCGCCTATGCCGGCTACGGCATCGTCACCATCCTCTATGCCGGCTCCCTGCTCCAGGGTATCTACAACATTCCCGCGGTCAGATATGACGGCTACCGGGTCTATACCAACCTGCCGCCCTGCGGCGCCATGCGCGGCCACGGCTCGGTGAGCATGCGCCATACTTTCGAGGCCCTGCTCGACCGCATGGCGCGCGAACTCGGCCTCGACCCCTTTGCAGTGCGTCGCGCCAACCTGCTGCAGGCCCCGACCCAGACCATGAACGGCCTGATGGTGCAGAGCTATGGGCTTGGCGAATGCCTCGACAAGGTCGAACGCGCCAGCCTCTGGAAGGAACGCATTGGCCGGATGCCGCCCGGCAAGGGTCTCGGCATGGCCTGCTCCCATTATGTCAGCGGCTCGGCCAAGCCCATCCACTTCACCGGCGAGCCCCATGCCGTGGTCCATCTCCGCCTTGACTATGACGGCGGCGTCACCGCGCTGACCGGTGCCGCCGATATCGGCCAGGGCTCCTCGACCATGGTGGCGATCGCGGTCGGCGAAACGCTCGACATCCCGCTTGACCGCATCCGTGTCATCGCCGGCGACACCGCGCTCACCCCCAAGGACAACGGTGCCTATTCCTCGCGCATCACCTTCATGGTCGGCAACGCCGCCATCGACGCCGCACGGAGGCTCAGGACCATGCTGCTGGCCGCTGCGGCGCGCAAACTTGATGCGGCACCGGAACAGCTTGAATGCAGCGACGGCGTCTTCCGCGTCATCGGCAGCACCCAGTCCGCGCTGCCCTTCGCCGAGGTGGTCAAGGCCGCTCTGGTCGATGAGGGCGCGATCACGGTCAAGGGCGCCTTCACCTGTCCGCCCGAATTCCAGGGCGGCAGGCACCGTGGCGGTGCGGTGGGCTCAACCATGGGCTTCAGCTATGCCGCCCAGGTGGTCGAGGTCAGCGTCGATGACGAAACCGGGCTTGTCACCATCGACAAGGTCTGGGTGGCGCTCGACTGCGGACACGCCATCAATCCGCTCGCGGTCGAAGGCCAGATCGAGGGCTCGGTGTGGATGGGAATGGGAGAGGCGCTTTGCGAGGAGACCCGCTATCTCGACGGTCTGCCGGCCCATGGCAGCCTGCTCGAATACCGGGTGCCTACCATCGTCGAATCGCCGCCGATCGAGGTGCACATCGTCGAGAGCAACGACCCCAACGGGCCTTTCGGCGCCAAGGAAGCCAGCGAAGGGGCGCTCGCCGGCTTCCCCCCGGCTTTTGTCAACGCCATCGCCAACGCCATCGGCATTGATTTCGACGAATTGCCGGTGACCCCCGACCGGGTCATGGATGCCCTGATCCAGCGTCGCCGCAAGGCCAGAACCACAACGGACAAGACCGCAAAGGTTGCATCATGAGCACGCATTTGCCTCCCTTCCAGCTTGCCCGGCCGACCAGCATCAGCGAGGCCATCGCCACCATCCATTCCGCACCCGATGGCCGTTTCCTCGGCGGTGGCACCGATCTGCTGGTCAACCTGCGTCGCGGCATCGGCAGCGCCAAAATCCTGGTCGATCTTTCCGGGATAGCCGAGCTTGCCGAAATCACCGCCACGTCAGAGGGAGTGAGCATCGGTGCCGGTGTCGCGCTGGCGAAACTGGCGCGTCATCCCCTGATCGGCGCGCAGTATCCCGCTGTTCAACAGGCCGCAAACGCGATTGCCGGGCCCAGCCACCGCAATGTCGGCACTGTGGGCGGCAATCTCTGCCTCGACACCAGATGCATCTACTACAACCAGAGCGAATGGTGGCGCAACGCCAACTCCTACTGCCTCAAGCACCGTGGCGGGAGATGTCACGTCGCCCCCCAGGGCGACAGCTGCTTCGCCGCCTTCAGCGGCGACCTGGCGCCGGCCATGCTGGTGCTCGGGGCCGAGGTCGACATTGTCGGCAGCGAAGGCCGGCGACGCATCCCGCTCTCGGAACTCTATGTCGAGGACGGCAGGGCCCATCTCACGCTCAAGCCGGGCGAACTCCTGACTGCGGTCCATCTGCCCGCCAGGCCGCCGGCCTCGGCCTTCCAGAAGATGCGCAACCGCGGCGCCATCGATTACCCGCTTGCCGGGGTGGCGGTGGCGATGGCGCTTGATGGCAAGAATGTCGCCACGCTCCGCATTGCGCTCACGGGGACAAATTCCCGGCCCTTCCTGGTTGCTGGAACCGGGGCTTTGGCGGGGACACCCCTGGATCCGAAGCTTTTCAGCGACGTCGAGCGTCTGCTGCGCAAACAGGTGCAGCCGATGCGGACCACACTGACATCGCCCAACTACCGCCGTGTCGCCGCCACCGCCCTTGCCCGGCGCCTGATCTCGGACCTCGCTGCCAGAGCCTGAGAACGGATCGGTCTCACCTGAGGCGGTATCCCTTGAGGCCACCGCCTCGCGGCCTGCACAATCCGCAACGCTTGCCCCGGATCCCCTTCCAGCACTGCACTCTCAAATTCCCCCGCTCACCCTTCTTCGGCCTGCCAGGCGATGGACAAGCCGTCGCAATTGGACCATTGCTGCAGCCGCAATGACATGACTGGCGGCATCCATGCTCCCTTCGCTGACGACAATCTCCCGGCAGGCGTGGCGCGATGGTGCCATCACCTCCGGCACAAGGGTGATCCCCGAAGAAGCGGCGCTGGCGCTGACCTATAATGGCGGCACCTATGCGGTGATGATGGGAACCCCGCATGACCTCCGGGACTTCGCCATCGGCTTCAGCCTCAGCGAAGGCATCATTGCGGGCCCCGACGAGATCCTGTCCTTTGACATCATCGAACTCGGTGGCGGCGTTGAGCTGCGCATGTGGCTGGCGCCGGAGCGCGCCGCCACCATCAACAGCCGCCGGCGCCACATCGCCGGTCCCACCGGCTGCGGCATCTGCGGCACCGAATCGGTGACCCAGGCGCTGCGACCTGCGACAATCGTGCCCGAAGGACGCAGCTTTACCCCGCTTGAGATCATGACCGCGATAGCCTCCCTGCCGCCCTTTCAGGAAATGAACCAGGCCACCGGCGCCCTTCACGCCGCCGCCTTCTGGACGCCTGGGGATGGCATTGTTGCGCTCCGCGAGGATGTCGGCCGCCACAACGCCCTCGACAAGCTCGCAGGCTTCCTTTCGCCCGGCCCCCTTCATGCCTGCGACGGCATCGTCCTCCTCACCAGCCGGGTTTCTGTGGAGATGGTGCAGAAGGCTGCCACCATGGGCGCGCCCCTGATCGTTGCGGTGTCCGCACCGACCGGACTTGCGGTGCGTACCGCCGACAAGGCAGAGATGACGCTGTGCGCCATCGCGCGCCCCGATGGATTTGAGGTCTTCACCCATCCCCGGCGCATCGCTGTCGGGACGTGAGGCCCGGGTGCGCGGTCGTTCAGCTCTGAAAGACAGCCGGGTGCGGCCCCGATCTCCAGAGAACCAGACATCACCTGCCTGTCGATTTCGTCACCACAATCCTTTTGAGCGATTCATCATCTCCCGCGTCGCAGAGACAGAGACAGGGCCGCTGCGGCTGTCACCTGGCGGGAGCGGGCATATCGAACGCCAGCCTGCGCGATGCCGTCTCCGCCCGAACAAAGTCTCACGACAAAGCGAAAGGTTCCGGGTGCCAGCGTGGCGTTGGCGCCGCAGGGTGCCGGGCACCGGGAGCCGCAGGTGAAACCGTTCCACGACGACGGCTCAAGACGCTCTCCGGGGTGCAGGATGACACAGCCGGGATTTGGTTGCTGATGATCACAGGAGGTTAAGTTAAGAGCTTCAGTTCCAGACCCGTATCCAGCCACACCCGGTTGACGAGTTGCTGAACCCTGACACAGGGCGCGACCGTGCAACTTCGCCGCTCTCGTTCACCACCGCGAATGCACCGGGCGACGCGAGGTTGCGCAGTCGCACGCTTTGAGCGTGCGACTGCGCGCCGAAAACGACAAGAAAGGAGGTGCCGACCGCAAAGAGCTTCAAAGCCTCCTCACGTCGAAAGAACAAAGAAGTCCACTCCCAGCTCTCGTGCCGCATCCGTGTCATCGTGGCATTTGCGCAGAATCGACCGGCTTGTTCGCGATCTACGCCTCAACGCCGGACGGGATCCGGCCAGCATCCCCCGTATGACGCGCGCAAGATGCGCGACATCAACGTCTGACCCCGCACGAACCGCAATCGTGCCGCTTCCAGGTGTCGCCGCCCTGGCATGCCGGAAAAACCGCAACAGCCCCTCTCGCTGGTCGCTGATATCTAATACCAGGGTTCATCATAGATCGGATGGCCGTCAAACAGGATCCGCTTGATCGCGGCACGGCCTGAGGGCAGGACTGCCGCCACCACCGAAATTCTGCCGCGAGCGCCCCTCCCTTCAAGCTCCCTGCCTTCCCCCTCGGGAACGAAATACTTTTCAATGTTGTAGTCGACGCTCAGGGGATAGCAGCGACCCTCGATCTTCGTCGCCGGCGTCCGAGGGCATGGCCATCGAACCCGCCCACGAATCAGGACATCCGGACTTTGTACCGGAACGGCTTCGCTATGCGCAGAAACCGCCGTGAAAATGCCGTTGCTGTCAGGCCGAAGCGTGAGGTAGACAGGGCCACTCACGACAGGCTGCCCCTCGAACAGCTCTTTCGGCACCCGCGAGATGTCGTAGTTGAGGACAACGTAATCGCCGCGCAGCAGATCACGCGGATCGACCGGCTCTGTTTGCAGTGTCACTTCGCTGCCGTCACGGAGGATCCGGGCATGATCGACAACCATCATGGTCAGCAACGCCAGCTGAACGAGCGCGGCGGCGCCAAAGAGCACCGTTTTGGGAACCCTATGAAAGAGACTCGCGAAAGATGAGATCCGGATCATTTGTCACCTCCCGGCAGCAATCGCGCGAGCACCACCGCAAGCACGATCACGACAAGGCTGGACAAGGCGAGGAATGCAGCGCGGGAAAGCAGCGATCCCGCCCCCCACCAGGTGATCGCGGCGATGACTCCAGCGATCCCAAGCCAACCCGCAATCATCCGCGCGCGAACCACTGCCAGCATGCCGGCAACGACAAGACAGAGCGCGGCACTCAGTCCGGCGCTGTAGATCAGCCATGAATGCGCCGCTTCTCTCCCCCCGATACCATGCAGCGGGAAGCCAAACGCGACCAGGGCGAAGCCGATCGCCAGCGCGGCAGCCAGGCTGCCGGCATCACGCCGGATCGCGGCCGCTGCAAAGGCAAGGATCGCTCCGGTTGCAGCGCAAGCGGTCACCCAGAGCGGAAGACCTTCCAGATGGAGCCGAGAAAACACAAAACCGCGACCCACCGAGACCATCACCGTGACAGCCACGGCAAGTGAGAATGCGCCATAGACAGCGAGAACCAGACCGGCATCGCGCGTCCTGTTCCGGCACGTCGCGGCAAGCGCAAGCCCGCCGCCGAACAACAAGGCCGATCCAGCGACGAGAACCGAGGGGAATTGATTAAACATCGTCGAAGCCGTGATCCACCAGGGAATTACAGCCACTGCGATGAGATGGGCCGCGACACGGGAATTCCAGGCGAGCGCAAGACCTGCGGCAACACACCAGAAGGCGACGAACGGAAGATGTGGGACAGCATCGACATCAAGGACCCGCGCACTGCTCCATGTGCAGCCAGCCACCAGCGCAACCGCGAACGCGCCACGCGAGCCGGTCAGCGCTGCGGCAACAAGGGCCCCCCCCGCCCATAACAGCATGCCACCGGCAAAATCGCCGCCAAGGTGATACATCTGACCAACGAGGGCGATCCCGGCGCCGAAGATGATCGCTCCCACGCTGGCACAGAGATCTGCGAGCACCGGTCGGCCACTATGGGCAAACCAGGCACCCACGCCATGGGCGACGATGATGCCGGCGATCAGAATACCAAGACGCAGCAGCCGCGCCAGATCAATCCAATGCGCGGCCACGAAAGCAAGGAATGCGCCCGCGACCAGAAAGCCGCTGGCGATGCCGAGGACCACCGGGGCGCTGATGCGCGCACCGAGAGGGGGAAGCGCGCCGGTGATGGCAGTCCGCACGGCGGGAGCAATCACACCATCGCTCTCCCAGCGCGCGAGATCCGTTTCAAGGCGCTGTCGATAGACCCGCTCAAACACTGTCAACGCTCTCCCCGCAGGATTGAAGCCGATTTCCACATCGCACGCTTCTGACGGAACGCTTGATGGACTTCCTCATACTTGATGCCGCTCAACCGCGCCACGCCCCAACACGATTATGTGATCGCGGAAGCTTTGCTCTCCCCGCCCTGAAACCAGCCGCGGCTGGCGCGGAACCTGGGGGAGCGGGTTTCATCCACAGAGGGCGGGCCGCGCTGGTGGAACCTGTTTTGACGGGAACGCCAGCCTGTTGCCACCGGCAGCAAGGCAAAGGCAAGCCGGCCAACCTTGCGTGCGCCCTCCTGCGCAGCGACAGGGGCGGGAAGGAAGCCTGCCTTGGTCAGGAGCAGACATGCTGCCGACCCGCAACACAAGCCCCTCACCAGCTATTGGAGCATCCGGTTGGCAGCATCACGATGGTTGGCAGCGGCAGGGGCCAGGTCGGGAGAAAGGGAGAGAAGCCATGCGCTCCGGTCACGATCGCGCTGCTGACACCGGGCGGGAACTTCGACGATGCACCACACGCTGGTCGGCGGCGTGTGGCGCAGAATCCTTCGGTCTTGCGTGCATGCCTCCCGGTTTCAGGAAGCAGCGTCGGCAAGTACGCGCCCGGCGATGACCACCTTCTGCACCTCGGTGGCCCCTTCATAGATGCGCAGAGCGCGGATTTCGCGATAGAGGGTCTCGGCGATATTGCCCCGGGTCACACCCAGGCCGCCGAAGATCTGGACCGCAGAATCGATAACCGTCTGCGCTTCCTCTGTGGCCACCAGCTTCGCCATCGCCGACTCGCGGCTGACCCGGGCACCCTTGACGTCCTTGGTCCAGGCCGAGCGATAGACCAGCAGCGCCGCAGCATCGATCGCCACCGCCATATCGGCAATCTTCGCCTTGGTGAGCTGCAGATCGCTCAGCGTGCCGCCGAATAATTTGCGCCTCAATGCGTGGCTGACCGCTTCGTCCATGGCGCGCCGGGCAAAGCCCAGCGCTGCGGCACCGACCGTGGTGCGGAAGACATCCAGCGTTCCCATGGCAACCGCAAATCCCCGTCCGCCCTCTGCGATCATGTCGCGCCTGGTTACACGGACACCGTCAAGGGCAAGCTTGCCGATCGGATGCGGAGCGATCAGATCAATGGTCTGGCTGACAGCAAAACCCGGTGCGGATGCCTCGACAATGAAGGCCGACAGTCCCCTGGCACCCGGGGCCTCTCCGGTGCGCGCGAACACCACATAGAGATCGGCAATTCCGGCATTCGAAATCCAGGTCTTCTCGCCGTCGAGCCTCCAGCCGTCGCCATCTTTCGTGGCGGTCATGGCCAGAGCCGACACATCCGAGCCCGCCGCCTGTTCCGACAGCGCGAAGGCAGCCAATACCTCGCCCCGCGCCACAGCGGGAAGATAGCGTGCCTTCTGCTCATCGGTACCGAACAGGCTGATCGCCCCGGTACCAAGTCCCTGCATGGCGAAGGCAAAATCCGCCAGACCGCTATAGCGGGCCAGCACCTCACGGCAGATGCACAAGGAACGTGCATCCAGCGCGCCGGTCAGCGCGCCATCTCTGCCACCGGTCGCAGTGGCGAGCAGTCCCTCCTTTCCCATCTCCGCCACGAGACGGCGCACGACCCGGCCGGCGGTGGCACCGGTGTCGTCCTCGCCATGCATCATCGAGGCATGGGCTTTCGCCCATGCCTCGACACGATCGTGGAGAAGCGCGTGTCTTTCTTCAAGAAAAGGCCAGGAAAGGAAGGAGCGGTCGCTCATCAGTTGCCCTCGAATACCGGTTTCTGCTTGGCCACGAAGGCACGATAGGCGCGGCCATAGTCCTTGGTCTGCATGCAGATCGCCTGGGCCTGGGCCTCGGTTTCGATCGCCGAATCGATGTCCATCGACCATTCCTGATGCAGGCAGGTCTTGGTGATGCCGTTGGCGAAGGTCGGACCGTCGGAGAGTTCCTTCGCCATCGCCTGGGCCTCCGCCAGCACCTGCTCAGGCGCCACCACGCGGTTGAAGAAGCCCCATTTCTCTCCCTCTTCGGCGGTCATGACGCGGCCCATGTAGAGGAGTTCCGAGGCCCGGCCATGACCGATGATGCGCGGCAGAATGGCGCAGGCCCCCATATCGGCACCGGCAAGACCGACGCGCACGAACAGGAACGCGGTTTTGGTGCGGGGGGTGCCGACGCGCATATCGGAGGCCATGGCGATGATGGCTCCGGCTCCGGCACAGATGCCGTCAATCGCGGCAATGATCGGCTGCGGACAATGGCGCATGGCCTTGACCAGTTCGCCGGTCATGCGGGTGAAGGCCAGGAGACCCGGCATGTCGTCTTCTTCCTGCAGCTTCACCAGGGGGCCGATGATCTCGTGGACATCGCCGCCCGAACAGAAATTGCCGCCGGCACCGGTGACCACGATGGTCTTGACGTCGGTGGCATGCTCCAGCCTGCGGAACAACTGGCCAAGCTCGGCATAGCTCTCGAAAGTCAGGGGGTTCTTGCGCTCGGGCCGGTTCAGCGTGATTGTTGCCACCTTGCCCGACACTTCCCACTTGAAATGCGTCGCCTGATAGTCTGCTGCCTTGAATTTCTGCACATTCGTCTCCTTCTTGAATGAAACAATTCCTAGAACATGGTCAGACCGCCCGACACGCTGAGTGTCTGGCCGGTAATGTAGCGCGACTGGTCGCCGGCGAAGAACAGGATCGCGTCCGCAATCTCGGAAGGCTTTGCAAAGCGTCGGAAGGGGATCGCCTTGCGGAAGGCCTCAAGGTGATTTTCCGGCAGCGCCATCAGCATCGGGGTCTCGGTCGGCCCCGGACAGACGCAATTGACGTTGATGCCGTAGCGCGCCATTTCACGGGCCAGGCTCTTGCTGAAGGCGATCAAGCCGCCCTTGGCCCCGGAATAAACCGTCTCGCCCGAGGAGCCGTTGCGACCGGCGTCGCTGGAGACATTGACGATGCGCCCCGAACGCCGGGCAATCATCGGATCCAGAAGCGCCCGGATCAGTTTGACCGGCCCCATCAGGTTGACATCCACCACGCGCTGCCAGAAATCCGGCGTGTTCTCGATGAAGGGCTGGCCCTTGCCGTAACCAGCGACATTGGCGATGACATCGACATCGCCCTGCGCCAGCGCCGCCTTGGCGAATTCGGCAATCGAGGCATCCGAGGCAACATCAAGATGCAGGAAAGTCGCCTTGAGCCCTGCATCACGCAGGGCTTTCGCCGCCTTCTCGCCGTTTTCCACCGACAAATCTGCAAGAATGACATGGCCGCCCGCTCTGGCGAAACCCTCCGCCGTGGCCTGTCCGATCCCCGACGCCGCGCCGGTCACCACAATCGTTTTTCCTGTGAAATCCACTTGAACGTTTCCCCGCTTTTTCTGACTGAATGATTATTCATTCACCGCGCGCACTTGTCAACCGCCAGCCGCGAAAACGATGGCACGAATTGGCGGCAACAGAATTCGCCAGCGAAAATGGTGCGGCACTCAGGAGCACCTCAAACCGACAGCAGCCGACATCGCAAGGCTTTCGGCATCCGGAAGGCGGAACCGAAAGATGGAACCCGAAACGACAAGATGCAGCTGGCCGCGGTCCTGCCCTTCCGCCTTTCAGCGAGGCCTCCAGCTTTTCCGAGCAAGGATCTGATTGATCGCCAATCTTTCGTCACCACCGGGGGGCAGAAACAGCCCGCCTGTGGACCCCTGCCAATTCAAGGTCGCGGCCCGGCCAATGATCAATGCAGCTGTCGCAGATCCAGGGCGAACCGACACCGGACACTTTTTGTCGAATATCGGCAAGCCTGTCAGATGGATGCTGGCGGATGCGGAACGGCAATCGTTGAGAAACACCTGCATGGTTCAAACCGGGGGGCTGCACTATCGTTCCCGGATCTGACGGAATTTCTCAAAGACCGTCATGCCCTCCGGCGTCGCCCAGGCGCGCACGAAGGAATCGAACCCGACCTTGAGATAGACATCAAGGCTGGTCA
>Ga0123357_10006004_pt1 | contig 14681 bp, 9 predicted proteins | sample TergutEmb28metaG_FD_89873 | JGI IMG/M metagenome (GOLD analysis project Ga0123357, IMG submission 89873) | Embiratermes neotenicus P4 segment gut microbial communities from Petit-Saut dam, French Guiana - Emb289 P4 | ecosystem: Host-associated > Arthropoda: Insects > Digestive system > Gut ...
AGGTGGCGGGCACTTGTAAATGCGGTAATGAACCTTCGGGTTGCACAAAATGCGGGGATATTCTTGACTAGCTGAGAACCGATTAGCTTCTCAAAAAGGACTATGCTCTATGGAGGAAGTAAGTTTCCTATACAAGTGATTAAACGTTGAAAACTTACTACACAGAAGGTTCTGTTCCACAGAAATGAACCCTAATTACATCTGAAAAAGCACCAAAGCTGAGTACGGAGAAACAGAAGAAAGCGTTGCCTGGACGCACCTGCACATAAGCCAATAATCACTTAACGTAAGACAAGATGTTTGGTTATTATCTGTGTGTGACAAGCTCATATATTTAAAACAGCTTTCTTTATGGCCTACATATGCCAAGCCCACTTAATTCAATGTTTAGGAAACTGCTCAGCAAATTTGCTATTATATGTATCAATATCCGGAGCCCTCACTTCGTTGCGACATATCCGCAGCTTCAAACAGTGCTCGGCTTTACGCCTCCATAATTTGTTTCAACCCTACAGTCTACTTTAATACGCACGTCTGAAGGAAGCATGCATATGCAACAAGGCTGCATGCAAAATGTGAAACGACCAACCAATGGCTTGGTTCTCAGGGTATGACGATTACTTTTATCGCTACCGACAGGTCAGTTTTCCAGTTTACGTACAGCCATGGGTAACCAAAGTGCCGCGCCGACATGGACAGGTAGTTTAACACTAAGCGGCCCGCTGTCAGCAGGAAAATGACAAACATACTGAGACTTTGCATTTTCTTAATTCTCAAAAGACGAATTAACAGAAGTGAACGGTGAAGATTCTTGTACACAGGGATGCTGACTTCTTGGACACAGAGGAATAAGGAAGCGAACTCCTTCAAAGCGTCGTTAGCTATTTTCCAATCTAGTCGGTGTCACATCCCAGAAGACATGAATATTCTTCAACCCTGCTGTAAGAATCTCGGATCTCGCAAGTGTAAAAAAGTGCACTTGGAGCACAAATAAGGTTAACTGTGTGCCATTATTCCATATCGCATACCGACTGCTGCAAAAGTGATCACACACCTGTACAGCCACAAATAATTCTTTTTTGTATTACATTAAGTATCAGTCGCATTAAAAACCGCTTTAAATACAAGTTACGGGCCTTAATATACAGTACATACTTTGTCATTTATCGATTTATTTGCAGCGCGATTATCCGTCGTTCTAAAAAAATTGCTGTAGTCTCATTTGAGGTGCACATAAGCTGGTGGCCATATTAGACGGATGTGGCGAAAATAACAAAAAAGTGTAAGAACGATGTACACATTTTTACAAGTTGCATGTTCCGTACATCAGCTGTACGAAATGAACGACTCGGACATTCCTAGTCGTTCACTGTGCAGTCTATATCACCGCTCACCAATCTGGATCATAATTCACCACACGTTTGTTCTTTGCAAATCATTCCACAGAACTATGCTCCATGTACAACTTTTTATGTTCTGATATTTTATACTCTTTAAACAGTGAATTTTAACAAAAAAGTATATGATTTTTAGCTGTGGAGTGACTTCGACACATTATAACTGCAGCTGTATTCTTGTTCTCACCACCCAGTAAATGGTGACTTGTGTGGCCGAAATATGTCCTGATCATTCCCACAATAGAAGCCAACAAGATGCACTATTTCTCACCTTTGTTTTGATATACAACTCTTCACGTTTCCGACAGATTTAATGTCCATCATCTGGAGTCTTGATACTGTATTCACAGCAATTGGTAGCTAGCAGACAGTAAAGATAGTGTGAATAGAGTATGAAGACTCCTGATGATGGACAGTAAATCTGTCCGAAGCATGTAGAGTTGTATATCAAAATAAAGTTGAGAAATAGTGCATTTGTTGGCTTATATTACACGAATATATCACGGTGCACGGTCCTCAGAATGTCAAAATTTCCTGATTACTATGAAATAAAATGCAATTCATACGCCCAAGTGCAGTTGTTGGTCTTTTTAAAAAAAGTTTTTTACAACTGTGAAACCTCTCTTAACCAATTCGCCATAACAAATCCAGTTTAGTAAGAAGAAGTAACATATGAGGAGAAAAGACGAAATCTATCCAATGTGTTCATGTTGCTGACGTCGTTCCGAACACGGCAGGATATGATACATGATATATTTGATAACTGCAACTGGGTAGATGAGCACAGCGAAATCTGAAGATCTTCATGCATCTCTTCGGCGCGGAGAACGCTGGTGGGTTGGTTTGGAATCTTGCCCTAGGACAGGGATGTTTCTGTTTTACGTAACAGTCTATCAATCTACACATCTTAACTCCCAAGTGAATACATGGGCTTGGAATCCTGCTGAAGTGATGAAGTACGCGTAAAGTGCGATCAACTACTGTGTCCCAGGATCAGAAAACGACAACTTCGGTTTGCAACGAGTCTTCTGTGGCTGCAACGCTCGTAACCCGTTTCCGTTACAGGTTATCCTTAAGGTCACACAACAAAATTAAAACAGTGCAATCAGTCTTAAGTCTGTCGAGAACAAGTTTTTACATTTCGACCTCTTCGAATACTCCGCACCTTTCTAGGCACATACCAGTAATTTACGTTAGTAAACACGCTGTTCTCGCTGGGGTCGTAGGTACGAGGGGTTAACAGTTAAAAACCAACACTCACGTGCAGATCGAAAACAAAAGCTGATTTTACGATCTCTACAATACGAGGATACTGTACCAGGCAATTTAAAAGGTATTCCGTCAAAATATGACGTATACTTTCCAAATTTGTTCTTCCATATTTTGCACACCTACTCGACCTTGAAATTATCGCACGAGGCCCATAATTTCTTCTAAGTGTATTACCTGACGACGTTGTCAGTTGCTAAGATTACACAGCGTCGGTGATGAATGAGTACGGATCATTGGTGGAATGATGACAACGGAAGACAGAAGAACTCTTAAGAACACCATGTCTCCAAGTGCCACTCTTATCCGCCACAAATCACACAAAAAGTGGCGTGGTATCGAGCCCGACCCTCCTCGGTGAGAGGCGGGCGACTAACGGCATAAGTCTCGGCACGGCTATATCGACAGGCGTCGGCCCAAAATCTAAATACAATGTCGCACAATGATATGGCCACAGATAGGACCCATCATAGTTATTGTCACAAATAATTTTTGTATTTGTACAGCTCACCTTAGATGAGACCACGAAGGCCCAGAGGGGGAGTAGACGTATAGTTCCATTTTTCCTAACCTCGGCGCTAGATGGGGGAAAGTGATTAACGCAACGTCCCGGCCGCTTTACCCTCGGGGAAGAGATCTGGTACTCACTGTACAGAAGGTAGGTGGGCCCCAGGGCCGGTCTGGATGGATGCCCCCACCGGATTCGCTCTCCAGACTGTCTAGCCCGTAGCGGGTCGCTGTACCGACTGAGCTATCCCGGCCCACGATTTATCTTTGTATTTAATCAAATATCTGTTATAATAAGACCCCTCTGAATTACAAACCCTTCGGTATTAAGTCGCGTATGGGACGCTTCGTCGTGGAAAACACAGCAACGCAAAATGGTCGCTTACGCTTCCAGGTACATGTGACTTCAGTTGCCGAGAATGGCGTGTTGTATGTATCAGGATTACCATGAAACGTATTGGCCCGTGCTAACGATTTCGTCAGCGTGGATAATTTTTATTACACACCTAACCTACACGTGTAGGTATAGGGATGACCCTGAATGTGTTTAGGAACGAATGAGATAGCCGTAGTGTAAGCTAGTCCAGTTACCTACGCGCAGTTTTAAATTCCCTGTTTCTCTACAAATTATCATTTTCCTCCGATACGTTTTAAAGGTTAATTATACTGCTCGTGCAGTCAACACTCACGAGGCTAAACTGTTTACCTTGCATTTTGTAACTGGCAGACATAAAAATTAATTCCGTTCAGTACAGTCCTTCTTGAGAAGCCATACGTCCTCGGCTGGACAAAGTCCTCGGTTTTTATGTGACATGAAGTTTCACAAAAGCTCGCAAAATGTCCCTGTCCTGAGCCACATGAATCCAGTCCACTCTCCCCCATGATTTTCCTTTAAGATTCACTTCAATATTTTACTCCCATCTACGCCTAGGTCTTCCAAGCAGTTTATTTCTTTGAGGTTTTTCCACCAAAACCCTGTAGGCATTTCTGTTCGATCCGATGCGTGTCACATGCTCTGCCCATCTCATCCTCCTTTATCTGATCAAGACATATCAAAAAGCTTTAAAGTAACAGTTATAACACGTGAAGTTATACCTTCGATTTGAACTGCATGTGAAGTTGGGATCATATAACAAATCAAACTTAAATTCGCTCTATGACGTCAGTGAAGACCAGCAATTCCAAATTTAATTAAAATCCGTGACGCACTTTGGAACTGTAGCCTGCGGGTCCCATCATACGTTCATTTCAAGCACTTAGTGCAAGGAACATCCAGAACACAAACAGCGGACGCAAGTTGCTGTCAAACAGTAAAGGCTAGTTGCTTCAGCTACGAATTCGTACGTTCGCTGCATTTTACATAGAAGGCTGGTGTGGCCGTAACAATGATTACGTATCTGCAGAAGGTACTCGGCCAGGTTACTGGCTATTTTTATTTTCCTCAGCTTATCCAGGCGAATCCCGGGGTGTAGCTTAAAATATGCCACGGCCATCTCCCATACCAACTTGCTATCGACGACAATTTTTCAATCACCTCATCTGAAATATTAGACCAGTTCAGTAGTTAACACCTACGAATTCAAGAAACACGCACTCTTCTTAAAAAGGTGCAAAGCGATGTAGAAAGGCAGCCTTGTTACAATTTCCATTCTACTTCGCACAGACATGAAATGCAGGTTGCACAAGACACGTCTGTTTGCTTATAGTTCTGGCCTTTTAGCTAAGATTCCAGTTAGGCTGAACAAGCAATAAATCTATTAGAATAAAACCAACAAATGCTTATGAAAATATGTAAATTTATTACATTGTTACATTGTTGGTTTTATTCTCATAGTGAGGCATCAGTGCGTGGTCATGAAATCCATAAAAATGATAAATGCCCAACAGGGAAGAGTTACACACGCCAATAAAAATACGTAGGATAAGTTACACAGAATCACTGTCACAGTCTGGTTTAACAAACTGTGCAGATCGAACCATCTAACAACACCCAACTGCATTAATATCACCATCAACGGTCGCAACATAAAGAAGGCAACCATAACTTAGAAAATAAATCAAGCTATTATAATATAATAAATTCATATATTTTCATGTGCACTGGTTGGTTTCACTCTCTTAATGAAGCATCTGCGCATGATCACGAAATACTTTAAAAAACAATAAATCATTTACTTCTCAACTGTTACAGCAACAGAAAGGTTCCGAGTCACACCTATGGACTGCCCGCGGACCTAGACCCCGCTATCACGGTAGTCTGATTACAGACAAGGCAGAGGAGAAAAAAAAACGGGATCCGTAAACCCCCGCAATATTTAAAAATCAGACAACGGTATCCTGGTCTCAGCGCCATGTAACGGACTGCTGTAGAGAGAACCACGGACGGCTCTTCCCAACCCATCCAATGATACGGTACTTGCATAGACCACGCTCCAGAGAAACCTTCAGTGTGTCCGAAAACGTTGGCCTACTTCTTTGTATTTACAACTGCTATTCTATGAACGACGTTATCTCCCTGTAACTCGGCCCACTCTCCTGAATGTGTCCGCAGTGTCACAGAAACACATTTATTAATGAACGTGACTCGTAAACAAAGATTAAAAAAAAAAAAGTATCTTAACACGTCTGCAGAATTCGATACCAGCACGTCACATGAAGATTCCGCCCTCCTGCTAGACGGGAGGGAAGTACTGAAACACCAATATCAGATTACTACTACTACTACTACTACTACTACTACTACTACTACTACTACTACTACTACTACTACTTCAAAACGCAAGGTTTCTCAAACCTGAAAATTACAGTGATTTGGGATATGACGCCGTGTAACCTGGCAAACCTACCAGACTACAGGGCGTCACATCCCAGAAGACAGTAAGTAATCCACATCAAAGTTGCCATCGTACCAGTGAATATATCTGCTACCTGTCGGTAACACCCACACTGACCAGCAACCTGTAACCTCAACCTGAATGATAACAAATATTTGGAAGGTAAGGGTCAAGGTGCCCTTGTGCACGCCGTGAAGGGACATTAGTAGTGCGGGCATTGAAGGAAATGAGTGGTCAGTCTCACGCCCCGGCTACTTTGCCAGCGGAAAGGCAGCCGCTAATGCCTAATTTATAAGCGGAGGCTGTGTGGTCCCTAGTGCCGGTCAGATTAAACCTCTTGCCCGTGCAGGGATGGAACTACTACACCACCTACGCTACCCAGATCCTGAAGAAGTAATTATATAAAGTAGGCCTATACACAAACAAACGCACGAATGCAGACAGCAGATGATATAGCAACTTGTAACGTGATAACAAGACTTTTGATATGCAAGCCTACAACAAAATGTGGCCTGGGTAAACAAAGGTAAGGTTTTCCTTGTACACGCCATGAAGGCATATAGAGGGATGAGAGGTATAGCTCCCCTCATTCTTAATCAAGGCACTAGATGCAGGCGAGTGATTAACTTCACATCCCAAATGCTTAACCCTTAGGAAAGTTTTGATGTTTTGCTGACCGAGCATCTCAGTATAATCTTAGTAATTAACCAACTTAATGCATAAATTATTGTTTTATAATAAGTTTATTATATGCCTCTACATGTTTCGAGCAACATGTGCTCATCATCGGGAGGTCAAAATTGTATTATACAGCATCTGGTACCATCACACCTGTAAGTGGCCGTCCCGTGCAGTACCAGATGCTGTATAATACAATTTTGACCTCCCGATGATGAGCACATAGTGCTCGAAACATACAGAGGCATATAATAAACTTATTATAAAACAAGAATTTGTGCATTAAGTTGGTTAATTACTAAGATCCCCGGGAAAGTGCGCCGGTACTCCATCAAAATGAAACTGTGTGGGACCCGGAGCCGGTCCGGACGTTTTGAAGAATGTCTTGCCCCTACTGGAATTCGAACCCCGATCGTCCAGCCCGTAGCTAGTCGCTGTATGGCTGCATTACACCGGCTCCTGGGGCATTAATAATAAAAGTCACTTTAATCTACAGGCTGGAGCCTTTTCATACATTGGATAAGAATTAATAGCAGATACCAGCTTACAGGCCCAGACCCAACCAACCAACCAACAGTAGCGTTGAATACACAGGCGAAAGCAAGCAGTAAATGGAAACATCCAAACAAATTTTCAAACGCTTGGATGACACGTCCAGCAAATGTTGTGTATAGGAAGTGCTGGTATCTTTGACACGATAGGGTTCCTTTGAAACTAATGATCGCATGACTTGACAGGTTTTATTACACACCAAGATAACGCCGTCCTACGTCATAAGAACGTATGGGTGAACGGTGATACAGCTCAACGCCTTTTTACCCCCGTCAAAGACGAAACGAAACGTGCCTGTTATACATAAAGGACTCAGTGCGTACCGCGCAATAAATGCTCTCTACCTCGGTTATACAAAATTAATTTGTTAATGTCGCATAAGGCAAAATTCCCAGTTTGTTCTCAGATACGTACAAAACACATAAACGCAATACAAGCACCATGCAGAATTTCTGAATGTTAAACCTAATGGTACGTAAAGTAACCGCTGGGCTTTAAAATGTTAATATCCACGGACAATCACTTCCACTTTCCAACCTTTCTGCCCACGGTACCCACTAGACAGAGGTGACGAAAAAACGCATACATTTACCGGAAATAAAGCTCCAGTTGCGTAAATGATCGAGTTAATGGGCTCAGATACTGAAAAACTTCCTTCGGCATCAAATGCACGACGCATGGGGATTTTCCCAAGCACGTGCGGACCAAGGCACGGACAAAGGTCACGCATAAAACTACTTTGCTAAATGGCAAATAATTTTTATCCTTGTTATCACCTTTATGCAGGGTGTTGAAAGTAATATAACAGAAGCAAACCATGTTTGTAGGGTATACAGTGGTGCAGCTGTTCTGTATTTACAATTTGTGCTACACGTAATATAATTTCGCTTGTGAAATATGTTTTGTACTTTTACATTATTATTATTATTATTATTATTATTATTATTATTATTATTATTATATTCAGCTTAACCTTGACACGTGCACAATCTTCCAGTCTGTAGGCAGGTAAGCGTACAGAACTACAACGGCGAGTGTCCTGCAAATGATAATACCTAAACGCGCCAACAGAGTGTGGGACTGAGCTGTGCGACCCCAATGGTATGCGGTCCCAGCCATGTGCAGGGCAAAACATACTTCCTCTTTCAACGGACTCAGTTCAAGTTACTAGCAATACAAAAGACATTTGCTCACCAGTTAACAGCGATGTGCTACCAACATGTTCTCACACCGGCTCTTGCAAATGTTTGTCACTCGTTCTAGCAGCAGCTTTACGATAGACTCACACTCCATGACTTGCGCCAATAGTTACGTAACGGAAGGTCCGGCGCACGCCGAAATTTTGCGCAAGTCGGAATCGATTAAACATATGGTCAACTGTATACCCAGTTTAAATCAAAACTGCAACACACACCTGATCGGCCGCAGCAAAACCGTCCCGCCGCCTGTGTTATCGGCCAGCAGTATTCTTCTGCCACCTTCGTCTCATCGCGCATCCATACTCGCAACGAAAAACTGGGCGCGCGTTTCAAAACGTTATTTAAAACTGTTTTAACTGCGTAAGTCTGAAACTGCGTCGGTCGCGTAGTGACTGCATTACCTCCGCGAGTTTCCTCACATACTTTACCTACTTTTTACCCAGCGTCCGGAACCGCAAAGTTGTGTTCGAGATTCCACGAGCAGCGGATACAAGACTCCACTACCAAACATAACAGGTTGTTCCCGACTCCACCACCCGGATACAGTTCTTGGATCATGTGGATCGTAGTCATACAACATTTTTCGTAGGATAAAAAATTAAAACAACGAATTTAAATACAATTTCGGTACTTCTATTACTACTAAATACTTGGATTTAACGACGCACCCGTATCGGTTGACACATCGAAAGAAGCGAGCAGGTTGCTATGCTGCTGTAGCCCCAATCCTATACTTGTATTCGAAGGTATCCACTGTGAACCCCGGCAAGAATATCGGCTATTCTGCAGTGTTTTCCTCAGCCCCTCCAGTCACACGACAGAACCATACCTCGATTAGGCCACATTTACCTCCTTCCAAATCCTTCCCAATCATCCCACCATCGACGTCACATGGCAGATAACAAAATAATTAAATAGGAGGAATAAGGGAGGCAGTATCCCTACATTTGGTGAAGAAATTTGGAAACCACAAAAAAACATTGTCGGCTGACATGCTGGTAGAGAATCGAATGCAGGGCACATACGAGTCTGGAATGCTATGCCTTTAATGTTTGCCGAATGAAGTCTGGGTGGACGTTATGATGAAGTAAAACACTCCATTTCTTGCGGAAATTAATTCCAAATATATACCAAAATGAAAAAGGCGTACTAGCTGGGCCACTGAATGTTTGTCGGGGGGGGTGTACTCTCCAAAACGCGAGTTCAAAACATCACCTTCCTGCAACGTAGTTAACACTCCCACGCCAGTACACACTTCCTAACAAACGTCTAAAACAAATGTTCACAATAAAATATACTGAGCTATCTCTTCCTGTTCAAACCTCTTTGCCATGTGTAATTATTTTGCAAGTCAAGCCCAGTCAGCTGGGTGAGTCACATGACCATCATTCACGAACAAGTGAATGAAGCGTTTATATTTAGTCCAGTCAGTTCCAGCAGCGCTGGTACTAATTTCGGCAGGTCCCCACCTGGGAGATCTCAGATCGGTCGCACTACACCCCCTCCCCTCCCGCCGCACACAAGCACCAACAAAATAACTCACAGTAAGTGGCAATTCAAAGTAATGTGAAATCTAAAACGAAGCCTGGACTAAAAAGACTAGCATAATTTTGGTTTCTGATTCTGCAATTTGTATGCATAACGTGGTAACAATTCTGCATATGAACAATGACAAGGGGTTGAAGTCCTCAAAACAAAACAAACTATGAAAGGAACAAATTCCACGGAAGGGACAGTTATCGAGATATTACTGTAAGATGGAACCGTCAAATGGTGCAACAGCCCGAACGACCGTTGTGGCACACAAAGGGTTCCGAAATTTTCTACAAATACCCGTTGCTCGTGTGCGCCACTGTTCGCCCCCATTTGACCATAATGTAACGATTCCTTAAAGATGTTTATGTTTTGTTTTCAGGTTGTACTAATCATAAACAGTGTCATTTACACAAGTAACATGAGTTTGTGGCCTGTGACACGAATCAGAAATGCAGTACACGCTGAGGAAAATATATCAAACTGACAACGAAAGACATGAAGTAACAAAACGAGAAAATTACAGTGATGAATCCACAGCCTGTGCTTTTCACCAGCAGACTAGTTCGGCTGTCAGGGACGAAAAGATCACGATCTGGTGGACATGTAACACGTATGGGGAAATCAGAAATGCAAAAGATTTTATTCTTGTTAGACTGCCACCGTAACAAATGGGGGGAAAAAAGGATGAGAATGGATCTTAGAGAAACAGGGTGCCGAGTGCATTGGGATTATTCACGACTGCCCTTCACCGTGTTGGTACAGTTATACAACCCTGCTATGGAAGTACGATCTGATGTTTCGCATGGTCGTGCAGCGGTAGGAACAACCAACATTTCACATACCAACTCAACTACAGCAAGGATCGACAAATTCCCGGCAACTACATTTTGTTCTATGGCGCCCAAATTCTCAGCACAATTACCACACTCCCCCCCTCCCCTTTTTCCTGTGGCGTTGCGGCCCAACGCGGGCCATGGCCTCCTCATTCTTGAGGTTTCTAGATCACACACAACGACGCATCACAGTCGGTAGGACTCCTCTGGACGAGTGATCAGTGCGTCGCAGACCTCTACCTGACAACACACACAACATTCACAACAGACAAACAACCATGCCCCCGGTGGGATTCGAAACCACAATCTCAGCAGGCAAGCGTCCGCAGACCTACGCCTTCAGACCGCGCGGTAACTGGGACCGGCGCTTCTTTCCCTGACACATACGAAACATGCGTCAGTTCAGATACACCGGGCAGAACGCTTCACAAGCCCCTCCAGTACAGTAGGTCCTCTGCATGCCACCCTTCTGGCGCCTGGACTGTAGGTTTACATCACTCCCTAGTACCATGCACTGGTACTGCGGATTGATGTAAACAGGTGCATAGGGTGACGATGACGACTATGGGGTCGAAACGCGCTTTTCCAGTCCTATAAAGACTGCATTAAATGTTACAGTCAGCATGACAACTGCTGGCTACAATCCTGCGATCAGGAAAAGATGCGGATTGGTTTGAAGTGGCTGATAAGCTCCATTTTCAGGCTTTTGAAAACATAAACATCGGAATTCCATAAACGACGAAGGGCGAATCTCCAGTGATGTATCGCGCAGTTAATTCAAAACAGTCTCTTATGAGTACAACAGCAAACGTGCACGTTACACACAAAATATACAGCCCAGCTCAGTAACCTCACAATTTATCCATCATTTTACAAAGCCATAATCAGTATTTCACACATACTCGTACGATATGATTTATTTCAAAACCTTATGTGGGACAGGATTTTATTTTCTTCTAATCAAAAGTATTACATTAGTAGTTCAATAGTCAATACTTCTTTTTCTAACCAAAATTAATACGGCTTTGTCAACAGCATCTGCCTCGTGTAATGCAAGATTCAGATGATACAGCTTAACCAACTATTCAAGAACAAAAGTATAAAATGTCTGCAAGTGACGGGTAGACTTCAAAAGTTTAGTGCCCACCAGCTACACCAACAATCCAGGAACAAAATATCTGACGACATAAGAGCAAACATTCGCAACGAGTTATTTAAGGGCGCTTTCAACTGCTTTGGTTTTCTAGCAGTATGAGACAGAAAGAATGGTCATGACAGTTGAAGAAGTAAAGATGTAGAACAAGGCAAGGCCGTAGCCAATTTCAAGATGCTACCCAGCATTTTCCTCTAAACTGGGGTAAACCGCTGAAATATTTTCAAGACAGCTGGTAACTCGCCGCAACTCGAACCAAGTACCTCCAAACAAGTGTGGTACGTTACCACTACACCAGGCCAGTCTGGACATCAGGCAATCTTCACGTTAACCTTCAACTTCAATTACATTTCTAACAACCACCTAAGAAATACAGACCCTATGCTTATCCACAATTTAGGATACTTTCGTCTAATTATAACACTTCAAACAGTAAACTTTAAAACTGTCCTAGGACGGCAATTTATATCAGCACGGTGCTTCGCGCACAGTGCCTTCAACTAGCAATCCGTAACGTTCAGTTAGTGCCCTGTCATTCATTTCACAGCAATAATATTGCATTCGTCTTAATGCACATACTATGTTATGAAATCCACTTTTAATATAGGCAGCCGTCCCGGCTCAAGCAATCCGATGTTGCCCGGAGGCCCGGTGATCTTGGAAGCCTCGAGGAAAACGGACGTAGTAGGAATCTACATAAACTGCTTTACTTACAAACAGCTGAGTTTGTTTTACAAAGGAAAGTGCCTGAAAATGCCACATAACCCTTCAAAGATTAAGAGCGAATTACATTTAAAACGCATCGCGTACCGCGCAGTGAATACACTATACCTCGCTTATAAAATCCACTGAAGTTAAGAGTGTATACAGAAATAATCACTAGTGCTTGTGACAACCATAAAAACAGACAAATACGTTCTGTTGACAAAACGTAAAACTTTTAAATACAATGCCTGTTGGTATATAAAGTTCTCACAAGACTTTTTAAAGGGTTAGCATACAACTCGCCATCTTTCATGAATGAAATGACCCCTTCCCCCTTTCTTTGAAAGAAACTTACTGACTTCTAATAACTTATTATCTGCTGCGATAAAACTAAATCTTAATTGCAATACTTCATATGAATAACTTCGGCTTACAGGATTATCATCTACTTCAAATATGTTGTGAAGCGAAAGCATTTTGAAAGGTTTATGGCAGTACATCAGAGGTGCTCGCAGAAACTGATGCGGGGAATTCATAGTGTGTTCACTGTTCGAGTAAGGAAGACGAACAGATAATTGCAATGTAAATTAATCATCGATGTCGAAATCAAGTCTTAAAGGAAGCCCGGATAATAGTAATATGTTCATAGCAAGAAGTCGATAATGGGAAAAATCAATAACAAATATAAACGTTTTTCGAACACGCCACCAGAAGCAGAAGAGCAGCACATATGTCTAACGTCTACAGAAATCCAGCATTAAAACGCTCCACTTTTCTTACTTTAAGCTGAACATGTTCAAACATTCAGTACGTTCTTCTTCTGTACGGTATTTCATTTCTCGCCTGTACGTTACTCAGGAGCATTTACTTAATTATTGCGGTCCATCTTCTGTGAAAAGACGTGTAGATTCGTATGTAAGCATAAACGTTACGAAGCAGACTACTGCCTTCGTCTTTAGGGCATCGAAGGCCCTGCCGATCAAGGCAACAAGCTCTTCCGAAATGCTGGTACCAATACACCATTCTACGGACCAGCTGTGCTTCGTCATCAAAGTCGGCCGAGGTTGTTGCCAAGGCTCCAGCACGCAATGCATTGATCCAACACATCGACTGCTCTAGCACTCGAGGGGAGGGGCGGCGGTGTCTGCTGATGCTGGTACATGTGGCAACGTCGCCTGCTGGGAAATGGCTCCCAGCTGACCGAGACTTGAAAAAAAATGCGTCACGCTTCTTTACGGCAGCCTACAGAGGATCGGGGCAGGAGGGGAGGGACGCTGACGACGTAAAGAAAGGCGGCTGGGAGTGAGACAGAGAGCGAGAGAGGTGCGTGGAACCGCACCCAATGTAATGATATTTCAGATGTTCACCTTAGCACAGATGTTTCACTATCTTAGCACACCATTACGTGCGTCCAACGTCACAATCGTCACTTTTCCTATTTTCAATTACAAATCTTGCCAAGATGTACCGGCGGCTTCCGTAAGATCTAGACACCGTACTGCAAAAGTAAGGCGACCGGAAGGCAATTACATCGGCCACACAGAACGTCAATCCGCCTTTTGACTTAGGAATTTATAAAGCGTAACGGACCAAATATAAATATTAAACGTGACATCTCTGCTGTAATGTGAATGCTCCGATTATAAACCTCAGAGTTACTTTAAATTTGTACCTATTCAGTCACTTCCTCATGTTACTTGACCCCCCCCCCCCGTTCCCGCATTACAGCCGCACCTCTCTGCATCTGTCAAGAGTGACGAACATCCGAAACGATCTAGCTACCAGTAAAACGACTAGCACAACAACACCTTATAACATTACCGTAGCTTCATTTTATTTTCGCGCAAAACTTCACTTCATAAAACATGTTAACGTATTTACTCCATGGAGCAGAATCCTTCTTGAGAAGCTAACTGGTTTGCAGCTAGTCAAGAAATTCCCCGCATTTCACGGAACCCGAAGGTTCATTACTGCACTCACAAGCGTCCGCCACCTGTCTCTATCCTGGGCCAGCCCAA
>Ga0123357_10006005_pt1 | contig 14681 bp, 6 predicted proteins | sample TergutEmb28metaG_FD_89873 | JGI IMG/M metagenome (GOLD analysis project Ga0123357, IMG submission 89873) | Embiratermes neotenicus P4 segment gut microbial communities from Petit-Saut dam, French Guiana - Emb289 P4 | ecosystem: Host-associated > Arthropoda: Insects > Digestive system > Gut ...
CCCGGCCGGGAGGGGGGGGGGGGGGGGTTAACGCAACACCACGGCCGGTTTATCCTCGGGAAGAAGCCGGCACCCATTGTATAAGTGACTGGGTGGGCGCCCCAGGGCCGGTCTGAACGGGTAAGGAAAATCTTGTCCCTTCCGGGATTTGATCCCCGGACCGTCCAGCCCATGGCCAGTCGCTACACCGAATATGGAATCCCGGCCAACTAAAACGGGATAAAGCCATTTCCTATAAACGTAAAGTTGGCCCTTTGCATGTCATGAAGGTAGATGGGTATGTGGAGATATAGCTCCACCCATTCACGTCAGAAATGAGGAGTGAAAAGTTCCAAAAAAAAAAAATACCCATATCAGGAACGGACACAACAGCTTAAAGCTTTTACAGCGGGCAATCACATTTAGTAGAAAAGGGTGATCTGTTTAAAGTCTGTCATTCATGAAGGGGTGTGAAACTGATGTTGACACCCGTGCAGCGACAGAAGTGACAGCAAGCCTACTTGTTCTGCAACACGCAGCGCTGCAACTGTATAGATGTGTCCAGCGTTATCAGCACCACAAGCTTTGACAGAGTGACACATAAGCATCCTGCGCGTTTTGAGGCTTCCACAGCGGATAATCGAGACGACGGTCTTCTGGGATGTGACATTGTGTTCCTGGATACGTGGTTGCCAATACTGCGAAGCAACGGATCGAAGAAACTAGCGTCACGTTCTTTCGAAACGCCGGGAATCACCTCCCAAGCGACGCAGCGCCACATGCCACAAGACCGAAAGCTATACTCCTGCCCCAGAAGGCATATTTAAACAAATGGGGTATAAAATGTACCGCAGAAACAATAAACATTCAAAGGAAAAGTACATTTAGGAGTGCAACTGCATCTTCAACATCGGGCATCATTCTGCAGTCGACGTGCCTCTTTTCGATTCGATTTAAACGGCCTACCACAGAAAATACACGAAGTAAAACGTCTTAAACCCCAATTCCTTATTTCCGATATGTAAGTCTGAAACTAATCCTGATAAACAGAAATTTTAATGCAGGAACGCAAACCACGAATTTAACAGAAAATCAGCCCGCTTTAATATTTATTTCGCTGTTAGACCATTCCGTTTCGTACTACGCTTCTTGGTATTCATCAAAAAGAAAACATAATCCTGATCACAGCCAAATTCTGTAAGGAAGACGCACATACATATATCGTATTTGAAACCACGTGAATTAAAAAAAATACGCATCACAAAGTGCACCTTGGGTGACTTGTTTTATGTAAATTATCTTGTAAACCGGAAAGCTGTCTGACAGAAGAAAAGAATGTTGATGTCCCTTGTAATTCCGTCATCCGCAGGTTTTACTACTAACATGAGACAACTGAGAAGTGCAACTGACAGTTTGTCAGGGACAAACATCAAAAACAAATCCAAACCAACATATTTTCACGTCAGGCTGTAAGAGGCAATAACATAGCTGAGAAAACTACAAAGTATCAGCAAGTAACCACATTTAAAGCTGCAGTATTTCAGACATCGTTATCTGCTTACATTGTTAGAAAGAAAAGAGCACCACCCCATAAACTGAACTAAGATGAAGTCGCTTGTCATACATGAAATCAAAGGGTTACCTGTAACTATCCAGGCTTGCCTATACTTACAGAATTATAATTAATAATTATTTTTGTAGCTACTGGAACTATAGGTACAAGGATTAAAGGTATTAAAAAAAAAGAGGTTCCATACAATCAAACAGGAAATGATGAACAGGGAGTGAATACAAAGCTGTGAACATGAAAGGCATACCAACGCACGTAGGGATCAGTAACAAAAAAAAAACATTATTCACAATATGCATACAAATATCTCACACCATGAGGTGAAATCTGAATTATTTTGTCCAATGGCACAGCCATTAAAAAAACAAACCAGTCGAGTTTCATGCTCAATGGCATCTCATTAGCATGTAACTTGTACACTCAGCAGATACAAACTTGCAGGTCACGGGTTGAATTTCTATCGCCTATACAGCCTGAAAAAAAACATACTGCCCAGACGTTAGATATCAGAAATAGCTACATATTAATTGGGGTTCTGAAGCTTTAGATCTTAGACGTTAAAAATAATGACCAAGCTACGTTACGCCGTTCTCAAGACGTTGCCACGGAAACGAAGAAGACGTAACAATACTGGCCGTTTCAAAGTACCACGTACTGCAGATAGGAAGGAAGGGAAAGAGTATGACAGGGATGGACAGGAAGAAATAATGTACACCCGGATGGATTTCAACGGTCCTTTTCCACTAGTACAATTTGTGTGTAATATTTACAACCTAGAGGCCTCTTTTATAAATCTACTAAATTAACACGTATTACGGAAAACGAGATTTCCTGACCGTCTACAATTCAGGAAAGCAGCAAGTGTGTCAAAGGGCTGCCGATTCAGGTCCATATTAACGGATATGACAGTACCCATAACTACATAACTGAAGGCACAACACCGCACCAAAACAGCACAATTATTTTCATTGAAACACTGCAAACTGTAACAAAACAAAATTGACGTTTTAAACTGCAATTAGACTCACTAAATACAACGTCATTAGTCTTTTAATGCCCAGCGGTTCATTTATGTATCATCAGATTCTACAATGAAAATTCTACAGCCTTCATATTTATGTGTTTTGTACGCATCCCAAACCAAACGGCGATTATTTCTCCACATATCATTAACTGACTGGCTCTTATAACAGAGACAGATTGTTTATAACGCGGTACGAACTGAATGTTTAAATACAGTTCTGGTTAAATTCACTTTACATCTTATGAAGAATGAATTTACTTACTTACTCCATGGTGCAGAGTTCTTCTTGAGAAGCTAACTAGTTTGCAACTAGTCAAGAAATTCCCCGCATTTCACGGAACCCGAAGGTTCATTACCGCACTCACAAGCATCCGCCACCTGTCTCTATCCTGGGCCAGCCCAATCAAGTCCATATACCCACAGCCCACCTCCTGGAGATCCATCCTAGTATTATCCACCCATCTAGGCCTAGGTCTACCCAGTGGTTCTTTCCCTCCGGTTTCCCCACCAAAACCCTATACGCCCCCCTCTCCTCACCCATACATTTTCTTAGAAGAATGAATTTAACCAACCAAATAAACTGAGAGACTGCTAATATGTTCTTATGCGTATGGGCACATTTTATCTGTATATACATATATATATATATAATATCCATATTCTGGATCTTACTCTGAATGGTTGTTTTTGTTCTTATTTCTCCTACGTTTCCCTATTTTTTCTTCTTTTTCTTATTTATTTTTTGTTGTTAGATGTCACTCTCATACAAACCTCACTATTAGAGCATCCTATGAAGCTTAGTGAATCTGCAATGAATTTATAATTCTTATTTCCGTTAATATTTATGTTCGCACCGCCGCCATATTGGTGACGCTGATGGCAGGTAACAAGTGTCCATTGGCATTAAGGAAAACTGGTCATTGCCAGCCTACGCTGATATCAGTGACAAGTACAGGGTACGGAAAAGGTACCGGAGACGGGACACTGATATTCTAAAACGGTTTGTACTTCCTTGTTCGTACAAACACCAACAGTTTTACATGACTTTCCTTCGCTCTCGCACCGCAACAACTTGTCAAAGAACGCCCCTGCATTTCACACAATCAACAGATGGAAACCTGTCGTACATGCAATTTTTGACATTACACAACTACAGAGTTGGTAAAGCCATCTTTCCCTAACTGCACTGCTCAGACACGTAAACGAAGTATCTCAGTGAAGTTAAACACTTAACAAACAGCGTTACTCGTTCGTGTCAATCTGCTGAAAGACACGAATAAATGTTCATGAAATAACTTGGATCTAACCCGCAATTTGTGGTACTGCACAGTGTCTCGTCTACCGTTTCCCTGAGCACGGCAGCTGTCACGGAATACCTCGGCGGAAACAGGATTTCTATGCAATAAACCTGCTGTATTCGGGGTCAGGATGAAAAGGACACACTGTACGTGTACAGTGTGTCCTTTTCAGTTATTCACAGCATTTTTCCTTCATATACTGAAAAAGCCACTTTACTACAGAGGCCCACAGACTAATACTGACATTACAACAGTTGAATTAAGCTAGGTTTCAGTTCCTGCACTGCCCTTCCAACATCCGATTGATTAGCGACGCCTTTCATTGTGTAACTGTCGACGCAGAATCATTACGTATCGAAAACAAAGAACTTTTCGGATAAAACCCTTTCATCTGCTTTTGCAGTGCAAAAATATCAAAACTTTGATGTTTTCCAGCGAAAGTTTCTCGCCTTTTTTTTTTTTTGCCAGTGCGATAAAAACATTAAACCACGTTCACAAAGCATGCTGACGAGGGCAAGCTATTATTGATTCTGCTGACGTTCCATTACGGCAGTCTGTCAGCATGAGTCACGAAAACAAGCACCAAGCAGTAATTAATACAGTACAGCAATATTAACGTTTGGTTTAATACGACGAATAAGACAACACGCACTGCAGAGCCCTTACATCGTCCTATCCTACTTACGCATCTTCACACACGCACTGGACATTTCGTAATCGACGTTTTGCTCAAATGAGACTTCGCTAAGGAAAATCTCCTGCGCTTCCTTCTAATTACATCTACTCTACCCCTTCTACATCTTCCCTTATTTTATCTGACAAATATTGTTTGTCAGTTCGCTCAACGACCCTGCCGTGTGTTTAGGCAGACGGGTAAGTGGGCTATGTTAATGGTATAAACGACCCGACAGGAAGTGTGAACCGAGATTTGTCAAGTAAAATAACGACCCTACATAACGTTCTGCAGCTGGAATATCACGTTCAGAACTACTCGCCTCTTAACTTTATGCATCGCCTAGTATTTAAAAAGAAACGTAACACAAAAGGGTTAGGAAACTGGGTCCTTTTCCGTGGAAAACTCAGAGCAGCTCTATATACTGGGCCATGATTTTTGGAACAATCGATGTACTATGAAGTCCAGCAGCTGAGTAAGGTAAATCAGTCCCATTACAGGCCCGAGGTGCCCAGACGGTTCCAGGAAGTTAAAGTTCAGAGATTACGTGACAATGGACCAGGATGGTAGTAAGGTTGTCAGCCTTACGCACCGGCCGCTTTAACCCCCAGGAAATACTCCAGGTACTCATTTCTGTTACAGGCTGAATCGACCCCAGGGCCATAGTGCGATCGGACCAGCATCTGAGTGGTTCTACTTATTCGCTTCGAGCGAACAATGTTGCAGGCTTACGGTCTTATACCAAATGCAATACACCCATTATGGCACCATATTTACCGTAAATTAAATCACAAACTGCTCTTCGTTTTTTATCTTGCTATAATCCTCTACCTTTAAACACACACGACTTAAGACCTGTTTCTTAGATAACGTTAAAAGACTGAAAGTAGAAAGAAGAAGACAGGTACCTCTTCCTCGGAGCACTAATCGCGTTCTCCAGGGAGGGTGCAGAATACACGTCGTCGCTAACTGCCTGGCAGGAAGACGGACAAAGACGAGACGAGACTTCAGGTAATGCTGCAGCAACCAACCCATCTCCGGTTATTTGAACTCCCTACCGGCTTCAGATTAACCTCGTGACGTAGACTGCAATCAGCTAGCCAGACGTCGAGGACGAACATGAACGTCCGAAATGAAAGTAGCGGTGGTTGTGCGTGTGGCAATAACATTCTTAGAACTGCCAGGTACCGCGATCAAACGCACGGAAAATACAGACGAGGAAGGAACTGCATTACGGCATCTAAGGTCGGTTAATAATTTGTGCAATATTAATTAGTGAAAATTATTACTGATCCTACATATTTAACATTGAAGGACTTAACAATATGTTGTGCAAAATAGTAAAAAAGAAAAAGACTGAATACCTGCAGGTCTCTTTTAACGCGATTTCTTTTTGGGCGAATTCGCTTTAATGCGATTTGAAAATTTACACAAATTTTCGGTTCAGCGCTATTTGGCCTGACGATACGCGACAATTTTCGGTTTTACGCGATGTGGCATATGCGACCCGCTGTCGCTCTTCTGTTGGATGGTAGCTGAAAGCGACGTCACTGTCACGCCATCAGTCACGCATATGAATTGAAGACGTTAGTGACATAATCACGTGTCTCATCTAGTTTCCTCTTCCACAGCACTGGCTTTTCTTACTAACGCGAAAAACGTAAATTTACATCACTTAGTGCAACGCAAGTGAAAAGTCGGCGAAAGACAATCATAATTGAACATAAATTAGAATTAATAAGCGGTACATATGAACTCCGGGATCTGCCTGTAGTCTGTGGACAAGATTGTGCCACATCCGCTCAGTTACAGTCTGCCAAGCAGTAAAAACGTCTAAAGAACCATAATTCCAATTAATTAGGGTGTAACCCCTATGAATTTCAGGACCTCAAACTTATTTCCAGTGACCAAATAGCGTAGCGTAAAAATAAAAGCTGACTGTGAGTAATTGCTTCTCGCATGTATTTCTTTAGCGACCGTAGGGCTAATAGACTTCAGTAGCCTATCAAACGATGGACCGTCAAACCGAAAAAAAAAAAAGTAGTCGTTCGGCTCACTCGGTATTAAGCATGGCAAGAGATTTTCGTGTGTTTTGTGGTCTTCGTTTGTACCACTCTTTGATACTGCGACAGTTCTTTTCCTTCGGTAAACAGAGGGCTAAATAATGGCCACGCAAGCAACGTCAGTATCCCTCAACATTTCTCATCCTGACCCAAGAGTAAAATAAAATACTGCGCAACACTGTGTCTTCTAGTAACATACTGCGCAATATTAATTCAAGGCAATGATTAGTACAACAACCAAAAACTGCACTCAATAAAATACAATTTATGACAAATAGCCTATTAATCTCCTACGTGTTTCGGCACCGGGCTGTCACCCTCAGGGAGTTTTTCAGACCAAAGGAATACAATCCCAGCGCTATAATATAGGTATGTATGGCCCTTATTGGAATGATTAAAATATTAAAATTCTAAAATACATAAAACTGATAGGCATAAAATTATAGTGTTGTGATATTATTCAAAAAATGTGACAGCCGTTCCAGGTGCAGGTTGGTAGCTATATATATTCTGTATGAAGTACGCAGACAAACACATCTGGAGCTTTGTGATCCGCACAGATCTCGTCCAGACGAAGCGTGCGAAGTGTGAATTGTGTCGTGTTGGGCGACGCATACCTAGACTGGCGTGTTCGGATTGTATTCCTTTGATCTGAAAGACTCCCGGAGGATGGCAGACCGGTGCCGAAACATGTAGTTCTAATACTTGTCATGAATTGTATTTTATTAGGTGCACTGGTTGGTTGATGTATTAATTTCAAAAATATGCACGGTATTCGTAACATAAACCTTAAGCCAACAATACTGTACAACAATACGGGCCGACTGGGTGCCACCTGAGGAACCATGCCCAGCACATTCAGACATCGCAAGTTACATACTATAGCACCAATATCATATTGCTCTCTCTACTGCAACAGGATGCATCTACAAGCGTATTCGATATGCGTTCGTTGCGAAAAGTTATGGTGGAAATTTAATGCAGATGCTTAATCATTCGTCCCTTTGAACTTACCCAGACAGGGCTGAGTTCTTGTGGCAGAAATAACTATTTCGTTATGTAGTAAATCATGCAAGATCATTACTGGAAACATCATCTTATAGGATTGAAATACACCACTCTGACTGGTCGGTAAAAACTGCTGATGTTAAAGAGGTAGGCATATTCATGATGCAAACTGTATGAACAAGCTATATTGTACGGCGGACGATTGCTGGAAAAATTACAAAGTTAGATTTGAACTTTATGCGAAGTACGGGTTACAGACGATATATTGCATACACGAGAATTACACTCGTTTGACAACTTCTGGGGCGGATCTGTCCAGATTGGATTTCATGCAACTCCGTTCAGTACTACTGTCCCAAATAAAACCTGTAAACGAACAGCCTATCCTCTCAAGTATGCTTTCAGTTTGTTCACTCTGTCCAAAGACGGCAACAGAAAAGAAATACTAAACACAAACAGGAGTTTACTTTTCCAAGCAATATCCTATTTGCCAAGGATTACTCAAAATTTACTCTTTGATTTGTTGTGACGAACCACACGATATGGAATTCACAGTGTCCATTCAGAAGGCGCGGCGCGATGACCGGCAAGGGCAATTCTTCTCCTAAACATAATGCAGATTCCTCTAATGTTTATAAAGTTCAAAGCAGGGGACAGTGGCTTTAGGAAAGCACTCGGAAAGTAACGGAGTCTGAGAGTTGTGGCAACTTAGTACGTATACCGACCAGCCTATGGCATGGATACAAAACAAAACAAAACAAAACAAACAAAAAAAAAAAAAACAAAAAAAACCAGCGGTTCCATTTTCGGCCAATGAAATACATGTTTCCCTGATGCAAAGCGTTCAGACCAAATCTAGGGCCCACCCAAACACCAATCTATAAGTAACGCAGGGTTCATACCCCGGTAATAAAGCAGTCGGGCCTTCAAGCTCATCTTCTCGTAATGCCGAGGTCAAAAATAGGTGAAGTTACACCTCCACTTCTCATATTATGTCATAGGGTGAACAGAAGCAACAGGCTGAAGGAAACTGCATAATGAGAAACTTCACCATTCGTATTCCTCTCCAAATATTATTCGGATTATCAAATCGCGGATGAGAAAATATGCGCGTCGTATGGCAAGCAAGCGAGAGAAAAGAAATGCACACAGGATTTTGGTGGGGAAAATCAACGAAAGAGGCCACTTGAATGACCTAGACGTAGACGGGACGATAATACAAGAAATCTTAAATAAATATGATGAGAGGGAGTGGCGTAACTGATCTGGCTCAGGCCAGAGGCAAGTGTTGGAAGCTTGCGAACTCGGCAATGAACCTTCGGTTTCCACAAAATGTGTGGAATTTCTCGACAAGGTGAGGAACTGTTAGGTTCTCAGGAAGGACTGCTGCATGAAGGTACTCCAGCAAGGCACATGGGTGTGAAAGTTGAGTAAACTGAGACACATTGCAGACTCTATTTCAAACCGACTGCCACATACGTCTTCTAAACACTCAATTCTTCGCCGGCATACTGCAAGATTCAATGTATATGTAATAAGACTGTGCATTCAGGCGGTGGGTGAGAAGAGCGACAACTGTTCGCTCAGTTCAACTTTCACCCCCAGGGAAATCACTCGCGCTACGAACGTGTCATCACTACAGCACTCCTGAACTACAAAAGTGATAAAACAAGCCCCAAATACCACTTCAGAACTGAACACAGCAGGCCCGGCTTATTAGAAAACACGTGTCCTTATGACGTCACAGAACAGAACTGGACATTTCGAACTTATAATAATAATAATAATAATAATAATATTTATTTACTGCAATTGGGTTGTTACCCGGTGGCAGTGGTTATTTTACATGTAAACAAACATGAAATTGGTTACTCTAACAAAGTACGGTAAGTTAAGTTTGGACTTACTTAGGTTCACTAACTTGAGGGAATTTGTCCACCGCCCTCTATTAAAAAAATAAGCATTACATTCGCTCCCCCTCCCCCTCCTCCCCTTCGTACGATAGGTACAAATACTCTCACCCTCTTACCTTTACGTACAAGGTCCAACGGAAAAGGGTTTACTTCGTTTTTAGGCCGAGGACGACGATCGATTCTGTCCCTGAAAACCAGTGATGAATGGAGCCCATAAATCAAGTCCGAATGTGATATATCATCGTCAGAACCCTACAGAATTGTACTGCGGGAATTTACATTGTTCGGGGTCATGACACAATGTACTATATTGGGATGGGGGAGGGGGGGTGTACTACATGATGTCGTAGTAAACGCTTAAGGTCATACTGTAACCAGACTTAAAAAAAAAAACACTCATTTAACCATCTACCACCAGCCCTACAATAGATTCCCAGTTATGAAACCGTCATCAAAATAACTCAAGCAAGACATTTTAGACTGGTGTTTCGACGCCGACTCCAAATTATAAAACAAAATTACACAACAGCACTGACCGCCTTTCTTCAGTCTACTAACAAACAAGCACAAAACATGTAACCTGACTTTTTACTAATTTCACACGCGTAATTTCAGGCTTTCGCGGCCGTGTATATGAGATCTGTGCTCTTTTGTAAATTTAAGCAGCGTAGACTCCCAAAACATGACAGATAAAATTTCACACGGTTGCATAAACAGCACATCGGTAGCCTTTTGAATACAAAGATGCAAGTCTGCTGCGACATTACGCCGTGTTAATCGCACCGAGGTCACGCGTCTATGAACAGGTGACCCGGGGCACTTTGGATTTGTTTATGCGAAGATTTTCGAATATGCGAACGTGTCCTACAGGAGCCTCAGCATACAGGTGTAGAGACCGAGGTTCGAGGTTCGACAGAGATGTTGCTGCAGCTACAGGTCTTCATGGACGTTAGGTGTTCGTCTGGTTACTTGTGGAAAGTACTGTGCAATTTGCAGTTGACCTTGGTGGTGGTTTACGCTAGGGAAGACGAACCGTCCTTTACTTGTGCCCAGTAACCAAAGTATTCCAGTTTATTTTTAACTAGAATACATTTGGCTCAAGTGCAGTTGTGTTTTGAGGGAGTAACGTAACAGTTATTTTCTGTAGTGCTCCGCGTGGTTAGAGATGCATATAAGTTTGACTTTAGGCAAACGTAAAGCAGTCCCGTTACAGACCTGGAGTGGCCCAGAGGGTTCCAGGAAGTTAAGGTTCCCCAGATTTCATGACAACGGCACAGGATGGTGGTAAGATTGTTAGCCTTACGCACCGGCCACCTTTACCTCCAGGAAATGCTTCTGGTACTCGTTTCTGTTAGAGGCTGAGTCGACCCCACGGCCATAGTGCGATCGGAAAAATTTATGTCAATGAAAAATTCCAATGACACCAGCTGGAATCGAACCAGCGACCTTCCGATTTGTAGCACAGCACCTTCATCACTGTGCTACCGTGGTCCCCCTGTTTGACTTTAGGCTTGTTATAAACACAACGCCTAACAATCGGCAACCGGTAGCAAGCATGTCAAGAAGTGATACAGGCTCATGTTTTGGACAGGATCTGTATGCCCCTCCGCCTCCCCCGTCATCACGACTGTTACGAGACTTCCCACGACGTGCAAACCAACTACACTCTCTTGAGTAAAAGAGAGTAGCCGCGTAGTGCCTTCACCTGTAGGGTCCAACAGTCCAAGCAGACACCATTCGATAAGGCGTAATGATCCAGAAGACCGATTCTTCATGAAACACATCGCTGTGAGGACTTCGAATATCGCAATGCTGAATAAAGCTCTGAAAGACTCAGAACAGTTGGCGAGGCGACTCGACTTCGTGGGACGCAGCTGCAGTAGAGTCGGGAATACGCCCAAACCAGGAAATGCACGCAACGAAATAAAAGAGATCCTTAGAACCAGCAAACACTAACGTGAAACTGCAGCCTCTGACCATCCACAGAGTATGGACAATGTCATTTAACATCTTGTGCACCATAAAGTAAATGCCAAGTATAAAATACACATGAATATTGACGACTTATCTCCGACACTTTTCGGTACCAGTGTACCAACTGAAGGGAGCACTATATACCATGTTTAAACCAACTGCCAACGATGAACTATTGTTTACTAGGTTCTATTATCTGTAGTAGGCGCCGTTATTGATGTAAATCACATATAAAAGGCACAATGTCGAAACTTTTTTTTTAAACGTGAAGTTATAATTAAAACATTTTAAAATTTTGTTTTGCACCGTGCATTGTTATACAATTATACAAAACAAACCAACGAAATGAACAATTTTCTAAGTTAATGTTTAATTCTATTGTCTCCTACATGTTTCTAACCTCGTGGGTTCATCATCAGATAGACAGTTGTATATGGAGTATGTTGTGTTTTACATGCGTCGGTGTGAGGGCTCACACCGACGCATGTAAAACACACCATACTCCATATGCAGCTGTGTCCCTTAGGATAAAACCACGAGGTTCGAAACATGTAGGACACAACAGAATTAAATATTAATTTAGAAACTTGTGCATTTCGTTGGTCTGTTTTGTATAATTAAAACATTCCTCACACAGGTCAATATGATATATACAGAGGCAAGTTATTGTTCTTGTGGCTTTTAGTGGAAACTTCTAGTTATGCAGCACTATATGCTCGTGTCTCTACAGCGTATCTAAATCCAAAGTAGATCGGGTCCTTGTGTTTGGCTGTGCCGAGTACAGGAGACAGCGGTCGGAGCAACAAATTGCGCACATGGATCTAAAAAATGCACCGAATGGTCAACTTTAAAAAACATATAGAGTAACACAGTTCTTATAATAAAAGCCAAGGAGATGCACTATTTCTCAAATTTATTTTGATAAAGAACTCTACATGTTTCGGACTGATCTACTGTCCATCATCAGGAGTCTCAACACTGCATACACAGCAATAGGTATTTGTCATGCTAGTTGTGTTGACTGTCTGCTAGCGAGGTCAAGATGTTACAAATGACAAATACCTATTGCTGTGTATACAATGTTGAGACTCCCGATGACGGACAGTAGATCTGTCCGAAACATGTAGAGTTCTTTACCAAAATAAATTTGAGAAATAGTGCATCTTGTTGGCTTTTATTACAAGAATATATCATGATGCATGGTCCTGTGAATGTCAAGTGAGTAAAAGTGTATTAAAATTAAACACCGGCAGTCATCGCAATTCACAATATATCGTGCTGCAAGCCTCCAAATGTCACTTCCTGTTGGTACTGCCACTTCAATTTTGTCCATGTTAAAGACGCTAACAGTGTCACTACTTTCGTTGTATAACCAGCTGTCAACTTGACTTGCAGATAGTAAATTGGTAGAACAACAAACAGGTGCCTACGGTAGCAGCCGTCAAGTCATATTTTCGACATGGAAATGCACCGCAAGAGGTGTTTCTGTCGCAGACGCCTCTTACGGACGGCAGCTAAATCTTTCGCAGAATTGATTGCTAGTGGAACATCCGTTGAAAATTCTGCGGGGGAAAAAAAATTGTCAAATTTCATCTCCCGGTGATATTTATATTGATAAAGCCTCAAACTGTTTCACTTTTATACCTAGTTCATGGCAGGACCACTGAAGTCACGAATTCAATGAGCAGTTCCTCTGCAGGCAGTGAAATTGAAATTTTGTGGACTGTTCTATACAACAGGCACAATAACAAGACATGCAATGTACGTACAAACGTAACACTGAGGGGCGTTCGCGTAACCATTGTTGCCGTGGAAAAGCAGTAAGTATTACATATTCTGAGTGTGTGTTTGTACCCTTAGGTATCCATCATGCGCTTTGCATGCTGGATACCTAAGTCTACAATCAAGATTAACCTTTTGGCGCCGGAATTATTTTTTTTTAAATTTTAGCACACACTGTAAATAAAATGTGAATAATGCAGGAACCAAATAAGTTAGAATTATGAAACAAACTGCATTTTGAAGAGCAAAAAATGGAGAGTGTATACCGCGTTTAAAATGATCAGTATCTATATTTGTTGAATAAATATATAAAATGCAACGTTTAGAGGTTAGCGGTGTGGTACGAACACTGTAGGGGTCGTTAGACGTCAAACGGTTAATACACAAGACAGTGAAACTGCACAGTATAGCAAGAATTAAACAAGAAAGGCAATGTACGTGTAAAGTAATATTGAGAAGCGTTCGTGCAACCATTGTTGCAGTGTAATGGCAATAAGTACTACATATTCTGAGTGTGTGTGTTTGTAGCTTGATATCCAGCATGCAATGCGCTTGCTCCATATTACCATCTGTAGTCTGTCAAGCTGTGCCATATTTTTCCACATTACCACACATAAAAGGCACGATTTTCGGGAAAAAGTTACTGAACATAAAATGTGTATTTTTTCTGCACAGCTTTAGTCTGAAACATTTCTCATTCTACGATTAATTTAGCGAGATTTTATGCATAGGTCTTCAAGTCAAATACCCGTTTTAATCTTTTCAGATTTTAATTCAAATCAAACTTTCTTGACAGATTTTCGAAATTCCTTTCACTTGTCCAGGGTGTGACTTCACGCACAAAGCCAGCATTTTATGCCTTGGGACATGACAATTATCATTGGTTGATGCAAACAGGCCTCAACCCTGAAACGCGGTTTGGACTAAACCAACAGAGGCGAAATTCTGTCAGAGATTACTGTTGTCAAGGTGTGCCGTCATGTACGCTGGTAGAATTTTACCGAAGTTACGGAAAAGACCGTTGCCTCCATCTTCGTGGTATAACTACTGATATGAGTCGCTTACCGACGGGGATACGTTCTTAGAAATGCGTCGTTACGCGAGTTCGACGTTGTACGAACGTGTACTTACACAAACCTAGATAGTACAGTATAGCCTACTACACACCTAGGCTATATGGTAGAGTGGAAACGGAATCTGGTGGCACACGGCGACGCACGGGAGGAGAAGTGAAGGGGAAAGAGGCGAATGGAGTGGGTAGCCAAGCAGGCTTCAATCTGACTCGGAACAGTCCATCCAGTGTTACTACAATCGTTCTCGCCCGACCCGCACTCCAAGAAAGCCAGTACTCGACTGAACTGACACCCCCGCCGATATAAATGGACTCGTCCGTTTCG